>BFBZ01000080.1_pt3 | contig 32192 bp, 27 predicted proteins | sample 1888401 | NCBI WGS metagenome assembly BFBZ01 (sample SAMD00112614, study PRJDB3348) | symbiont metagenome | host: Chara braunii
CTAAGAGGACAGTTGCGATACAGAACCTAACAGACCTACCCGCTCGTCATTCTCCGCAAGCGAGTCATCCTCTGCGATACCGCCCTCTCGCACCACGCAGGGAACAGCCTGCGTCCTGGACATGCGCTTCTGCTTCACAAGAAGCTCGAGGGCGCGATAACGCCTGCCGCCGGCCGGCACTTCGAACATGCCGGTCTCGTTGCCTTCGTCATCGACAACGGCCCGAACGTTCAGGCTTTGCAGCAGCGTGCGCTGCGCAATGCTTTCGGCGAGCTGCTCGATCGAGACACCAGCCTTTACGCGGCGCACATTGGACTGACTCAGAACCAGCTTGTTGAACGGAATGTCGCGCGAGGGCGACAGCATAATCTTCTGAACGGCCTTTGCCATGTCAGTTTCTCCGAGAACGGGCGGCCGAGACCTTCTCTCGACCTCCGACCCATTCAAGGAGCGAAGCGCCGCCCTCTTGCTCTAAGAGGGCAGCGCCAAGTAGAGACAAACCGGAAGCATAAAGAAAGAAGCCCAGGCACGAAAGATCGTCCTGGCCTGGTCGGGGTCAGGCGGCGCGATCCAACAGCTTCTTCGCCTTTGCCTCCATATCGAGGCGAGCATCCTGATGCAGCTTGTCGCGCGCGACGGCGGTGATGCCCTGCACGAAATCGAAGATGCTTTCAGGCGGGCGGCGCTCCTCCGCCAGCACCGCTTCTATAACCTTGGCTGTCTCGGCTTTGGAGAAGCCGCGGCGACGTAGAAACTCGGTGCGATCCTCATCACTATGTGCCACGATCCGCTCGCGCGCGGCCTTGATGCCGTTGACGAAGGGCATGGGCGACGAATTGGCGAAGTTCAGCAGCGCTGGGGCCGCTTCGTGAGCAAAGCGGGACGCTGCGTATTTGGAATGGCGAATGATGATCTCCTCGAAATCTTCCACGCCCCACAGGTTCCGATTTTGGCAGACTGCGCGGAGATAGAAGCTCGCCATGCCAAGCGTCTTTGCCCCGACCTCCGAATTCCAGCAATAGAAACCGCGGAAATAAAGATCGGGCGAGCCGTCCGGCAGACGGCCGGCTTCGATCGGATTCAGGTCATCGACCAGGAAAAGGAAAACATCTCTGTCCGATGCATAAAGGGTCGTCGTATCTTTGGAAATGTCAACACGGGGATTGTAGGTCCCGGTTGACCAGTCGAGCACCCCGGGCACCTTCCAGCGTGTATCACCTGTGCCATTGCCGGCGATGCGCTGCACGGCCTCGACCAGTTCATGGTCAAAGATCCGACCGTAGTCCAGGCTGGTGACTGCACGAAGCTCAACGCGTCCATCATCAGTCTCGAGCGTCTTGATTTGTTCGGCGCGATTGGCGGTCAGGCCATATTGCAGGTTGATGCCTGCGAGTGCGGCGGGGAGTTGTCGCAAGTAAGCGGCGGGAGCGCCGACTTGGCTTGCAAGCTGGCCGAAGCTCCAGTGGGTCGGCGCGACTGGCGTGTCCGAGCCGGGCAGCATCAGCGTCAAGCGCTCAGGATCCGCACGGCTTGCCTCCACGTGGATGAGCGCGCTTTCAACCACGCGCGTCCAGCTGCGCTCGGCGCGAGCACGCACCGTGCGAGCCAGCTCATCAAGCGACAGATAACGCTCATCCGCCGGACGGGAGAACCATTCCGAGGATACCCGGCCGACCCGCTTGCCGCGCGTCACATCCACCCCGTAGCCGCCGCTTGCATCGCAGCCAGCATCAAGAACCTGTATATTCATGGGAGCAATCTCCATGACGGGCGCCGGAAGACTCTCCTCCGGCCCTCAACCCGTCATGGCCAACACCGCTCCGCTCTTCCTCTCTTGCCGCAGCATCGATCGGTGGCGCCGGCGAATTCGGCCGCAGCAGCAACTTCGTCAGGGATGGAAGTCCGCAGCGTGAAAAGCCGGCCAAGCCGAGGTTTCAGCGCATGCCCATAGCCCGGTCCCGTCAGGGAGACGCCCGCCACCATCGCGTAGGTAAAACTGAGTAATGACTTCTGACTTCTCGGTTGGCTTTGCACGCGTTAGCCACAATGCTCCCGTATCACGAGCCTGGGGTGGCCCAGTCAACTCGCGGGTACTCGCCATGTCGATCGAAGCTCTCGAAGCGGCAGAGCCGCTGCGTGCCGTCGCATACGTTCGGATGTCCACTGACCGGCAGATTTATTCGACCGCAAACCAGATAGACGCGATCGCGGCCTACGCGGCTCGCAAGAACATCGCGATCCTGCGGACCTACAAGGACGACGGCAAAAGCGGGCTTTTGCTGGATCGTCGGCCGGCGCTGAAGTCGCTGCTGGGTGACGTCATGCTCGGCAAGGCCGATTTTGACTGCATCCTTGTCTATGACATAAGCCGCTGGGGCCGTTTCCAGAACAGCGACGAAAGCGCGCATTACGAGTTCATCTGCAAGGAGGCCGGCGTCCGGGTCGAATACTGTGCCGAGGAATTCTCAAACGACGGTAGCCTGCTCTCCAATGTCATGAAGAGCCTCAAACGAGCGATGGCGGCGGAGTACAGCCGCGAGCTGTCGACGAAGGTCTTTGCGGCTCAATGTCGCCTTATCGAGAAAGGCTTCCGTCAAGGAGGCACGGCAAGTTATGGCCTCCGTCGGCTGCTGCTCGATCAGAATGGACAATCAAAGGGCAGGCTCGAGCCTGGTCAACGCAAGTACACGCAATCCGACCGCGTCATTCTTCAGCCCGGCCCCGAGAGCGAACTCGCGGTGGTCCGTGAAATGTTCCACCAGTTTGTCGAAGGAAAATCGGAGTCTCTGATTGCCCGCGAGCTAAACCAGGAGGGCATTCTGAACCGGAGAGGATACCCCTGGACCCATCAGTCAGTCCGCTATGTCCTCAATAACGAGAATTACACGGGAGTGAACGTTTACAATCGGAAGACGTGCCGGCTGGCAAGCAAGTTGCGAAACAACTCCCCCAGCCAGTGGATCAAGGCGCCCTGTGCTTTCGATCCGATAATCGATCCGGAGATTTTCGACAGAGCGCAGCGGCACCGAAAGCAGCGCAGAATATGGCTTTCCAACCGCGAAATGCTCGCGCGCCTGGAATCCCTGTTGCGCGAAAAGGGTCGTCTCAGCGCAACGCTTATCGACGAGTCGGATCACCTGCCGGACAATTCCACCTACGCGCTGCGCTTCGGGAGCCTCGGGAATGCCTACAAACTAATCAACTACCGGCCCCGGACCAATTTCAGATACGTCGATCGTGGCGTGTTTCTCGCAGCCAAAATCAAGGAAGCGGCGACCGACCTGATCAGACTTGTCGAGCGAGGCGGTGGATCTGCGGTCTTCGACGAAGCAGCAGAACTCCTCACCATCAACGGCGCCATTACGGTCTCGATCTATATCGCACGCTGCACGCGCATTCCTGGCGGCGGACTGATGTGGCGAGTCAATCGTCGACGATACCTCGCAGGAGACTGGATTGTTGCGCTTAGGCCGGACCTGCCCTGCCGGAACATCCTCGATTATCTCCTCTTGCCAGCTCCTGGCTTTCCCAAACAGAAAGCCGAGTTTTCAAACAGAAATCCAGCACGCTTAGCGGCCTGCCGTTACGAGAGCATAGCATCCCTGCTGCCGCTCATACTGGCGCCTCCGAGTAATCATTACGTTCCGCTCGCGCCCCATAGCTCGACGAGGTGTGGCAGGGCCAAGGCCCTTCCCAAGCCGGGAAGATGACGGAGCTCGCTGCATGGTTCTAACAGGCGGGATCAAGCACGATTGGCTCGATGCCAACGTGCTATAGCCCTTGTGGGCACGCTTCGTTTGCCGTACCCACTCGCGTCCCTCTCAGGGTAGATCGCTCCGGCCTCGGATAACCGCAAAATGCAGGCGCTCTTCTGCTGCACCTTAAGGGCGGCGGCACTCGCCTCTTTTGTAGCAACCGTCACCCATTCAACCCGCACTCGGTGGAGCCCACCGCGTGAGGAAACGATGCCACCGCTGAACTTTGACGACCGAACAGCTCTGCGCTTCATGGCGCACGCAGCGCTGGAGCCCGGTACGGAAATGGCTCGCGCGATCACTCCCGACAAACTGTCATCGTGATGACTCATATCAGTAATGCGACCTGACGTACTCCGGAGCGGCCGATCAGGCGTGCGCCAACGGCGCATCGCCTCAACGTAAAATGGCACCCGCAGGAGCGTGAGCGTAGCGACGCCGAAGGCGGCACGCGGGACCGAGTGCAGCGACGAGACCGGTTAAGAGGGTACCCGGGAACGGGGCAGTGATAGCGACGCCCGCTTACTTCAAGACGGCGGGCCCCTTTCCCGAGTACCCCCGGCGAGGAGCTCCGCACTCTTCGCGCGAGGGATCGAAGCCGGATGGCGTGCGCCGTTGAGGCGTGGAGAAGAAGGGAGTGTTCGAAAGAATGGAGCCTGCTGGTTATGGCTCTTACTTGCCCGGCTTACCGGTGTCGGAAACGACTGAGACTCCGAAAGGAGAACGGGACCAAAGCATGCCGGGAAACGTCTCGAAGTCGGGCGCCGCAGCCCGGTGGAGAGCACAGAGCCAATAACCTCCAGCAGAGCTGGAGGTTTGGTGGGGAACCGCCAAAGGCGGTTTTAAGGGATGTTAGGACGATCGATTGGATTTTGGGGCAGCTGAGATCTTCAGCTCAAGCTGATCCAGTTGCTGATCGGCCAATTCTTGATTTCTGATATAAGCCCGGATCATTTCTTCATCCCGACCTACCGTCGTGACGAAATATCCGCGAGCCCAGAATTTGTGGCCCAGGAAATTTCGCATCTTGCGCTCGACATTCTGCACGATCCATATTGAACTCTTCCCCTTCAGATATCCGATGATCTGCGCCACCGAATATTTCGGAGGTATCGATATCAGCATGTGAACATGATCGGGCATCAAGTGGCCCTCCTCGATCCGGCACTCCTTCCTTGCGTCGCGCCAGGTCGTGAAACACTTGGCCCAAGTGGCGCTTGATCTTTCCAAACAGCAGCTTCTTGCGGTACTTCGGCGTAAACACGACGTGGTACTTGCACTCCCAAGTCGCGTGATTAAGATGATTGTACTCTGCTTCCATCATGGTCTCCTTGAGGGTTCTTGGCGGTTCCCCAAGGAGACTTCATGACTTCATTCCCGCAGCTGTCGAACTTCCTGTTTTCGCCCCGCCATAGGCGGGGGCTTAGCAGGTTTAGTTACGCGCTTGCGGCTGCTCTAGTCGAGTGGTCAAAATCTGACGCCGCAGCAATTGCAGGCGACCCATACAGCTTCTCGAAGCGCCCTTATGGGCCTTGCTAGCACATCGAGAGTGCCTCCACAGGTGGAGGACTTCCGGCGCATCGCGACCCGCTAGCCCGTCTTCGCGGATTCGCATGTTTTTGAGATGTCGCTCTAAGCTATTTCAATGGCTTAGCTCAAAAGGTCTTCACTACGGCGGCTTGTCTTGTTGATGGCGCTGGCGGCGATCCTCGGCGGCGGTTGTGGCGGCAGGCTGAGCTTGAGGCGGTCGATCAGAAGCTGCAGTTCGGGCTCGGGATGGGTGTAGCGGGTGAGAACGATCTCGCGTGCGTCGGTCGTGGGCAGATGGACATCGATCATCTGCATGGCGGCAAATTTATCGAGAACGCTGCGTGCCGTGAGCCCCGGCGCCAGGGCGTGGAGACGCCGGGTTAGCGTGACCTGCATGCAGTAAGCCAGGAAGGCGATGAAGATGTGGGCCTCGATCCGCGCCTCGTCCTGGTGGAAGACCGGGCGGATCGCCAGGTCGCCCTTGAGATTACGGAAGGCTTCTTCAACGGCAACGAGCTGAACGTAATATTGCCAGAGCTTCGCTGGATCATTGTCGGCAAGATTGGTGCGCAGCAGATAACGGCCTTCGCGCCGGCGCGTCCTGCGCAGCTTGCTGCGATTGAGCGTGAAGCTGAAGCGCGGGTGTTGCTTGTCGACCTCGATGTCGACCAGCCGCCAGGCCGCCGGCGCATGTGAGCGCGCGGCGCCGAGCTTCATCAGGAGCTCCTCGCGCGTCAGCTCCATGACGGCGATCTGCCGCAGCCGCTTCCACAGCCACTTCAACTGCCGCTGGCGCATGGCGCGCTCCTTGGTCACGCGGTCATGGCTCTGCGCGAACACGTACAGCTCGCCGTCCTCGGCCAGCAGCTTCACCTTGACGCCCTCGCGCGCGTCCTGCCAGGGCCTGTCGACGAGATGCTTCTCCAGACGGTTGAGGCGGCCCTTTGGCGTTCCCACCAGATATTGCACCGGCGGATCGCTGCCCCGCATCTCCGCCAGCACGGCCTCGGTCGGCACGCCGCGATCCATCACCCAGACCCGGCGTGCCTTGCCGTATTGCTGCTCGATCTTGGAAAGGAACATCCGCAACGTCCTGCTGTCGGCAGTGTTGCCGGGCAATACCTCGTAAGCCAGCGGCAGGCCGTCAGGGGTCACCACCAGCGCGATCACGACCTGCGGACAGTCCGGCCGCTTGTCGCGGCTGTAGCCGTGACGGCGTTTGCCGTCCTCCGGCAGGTCCGCGGCATTGACATCGAAGTAGGTACTGGTCAGGTCGTACAGCAGGACGTCGAAGTCGGCATTGAACAGATCACGCCAGCGTCCGACCAGGTGACTGAACAGCGCGTCCTTGTGCGCCAGCAGCAGATCGTGACAGGCGTAGAGCTTGTGCTCCTCCACAAGACCGAAGTCAGCGCCCAGCAGATCCGCCATCGCGCTGTCGCCGAACCATTGCCGATGCAGCCGCCATTCGCTGCCCGGCGCGATCAGGCGGTAGGTGGCGAGCACCTGCAGGATCTGATCCCAGCGCGTCTTCTTCCGGCTCGGCGGCAGCCGCTCGGCCCAGAACTGGTCGAGCTGAAGCTCCTGCCACAGCTGTCCCGCCAACCAGCAGGCGCCCCATTGCCGCGGGCGGTGGAGCCGCATCTGCGACAGACGCAGTTGGATGATCGACGCATCGCCAGCCACGGCTTCGCAGCGATCCTCCGCGAACAGCGACAGCGTCTGCGCGCGGCCGGTGTCCTCGTCGAACACCTCGATCGCCTTGCGCCAGCTCGCCGCCTGTGAGGAGTTGATCTCGCCGAGATACAGCACATGCCGCTGCACCACCCGTCCACCATCGAGACGCTTGTTCTCGACGACGCTCCAGTAGGTGTGCGTCTTGCCATTCTTCTTTCGCTCGGTGCGGCGCAGGAACATGATGGCGAATCCTACGCGCACCGTCATGGCCTTGGGAATCGGGTAGGTCTTCACTACAGCCGATTTCGGCCGAATCCGAACATCCAGCCCTTTGTGGATCAACTACTTAACCCGCCTAAAAAATCGCAAAATCACGATTTGCCAGCGCGAATCCGCGAAGACGGGCTAGGATAGGCCCGCGCCAAACTACCTGGCTTCTCTCTGCCTCGCCGCAGCTTTGGTATGGTCGGTTTAATAAGTCTCAGCCCTGGTAGAGCCAGTGGACTGGCTAGCCCGGGTTTTCCAGGCTGAACGTTTCCGACTGTTCGTCATATGCAAACAATTCGGCATAGCGTCCCCACGACACGATGGCCCTGAGCGTATCGTCGGCATCGTCTTCCGACATGTAATCCTCGAGCTCGTTGCGAAAGCGCGCGGTGGGGGCCGTATGCGAAGGCCGCTCATCGAGCACACGCCTGATCAGGCCCATAACGGGCACATAGGCAAGGAGGTGCTCGGCAAAGAGTTTCTTGCGCGCGTCGGTTTCCAGGTGCGCGAAGCGCTGGCCGGCCTCTGTCAACATCAGGTCGCCCTCGCTCAACTGGGCAAATCGCAGCAATTGCAGGGACTCGCCGAGATGCAGGATCTCGTCGGTTTCCAATTGCAGGTTGCTTGCCAGCACGGGAAGGTCAGCGTGCCCACTATAGGGCGCCGCCGCCAGCGTCTCGATCAGACCGGAGAGCACGTTGGACGAGACGTGGTGGATGACCATCCCTACGCCCGTGCCAGGAATGCCTCCAGACGCTGGAGTCTTTGGCTCGGCGCGTTGCGTCATGCGTGCATAGAGATTGTCGACGAGCTGTCTGAATGTCGGATCGAGGCGATTGCGCGGATGGGCGAGGTCGATCTTGAATTCAGCGGCCACCCGTCCGGGATTTGACGAAAACACCAGGACGCGGTCGCACATCAATACGGCCTCCTCAATATTGTGTGTCACCATCAGGATCGACTTGATCGGCAATCGACCCTCGATCCAGAGATCGATTAGGTCGGTGCGCAGCGTCTCTGCGGTAAGCACGTCAAGCGCCGAGAACGGTTCATCCATCAGCAGCAGGTCCGGATGCACGACCAGCGCCCGTGCAAAACCCACGCGCTGGCGCATGCCGCCTGACAATTCCTTCGGGTAGGCGGATTCGAAGCCGTCCAGACCGATCAGGTCGATCGCCGCAATCGCGCGCTTGCGCCGCTCGGCCGCGTCAATGCCGAGAGCTTCGAGGCCGAGCTCCACATTCTGCAAAACGGTCAACCAGGGAAACAGCGCAAAGGACTGGAACACCATGGCGACCCCATTGGGTGGTCCTTGGATCGCATCGCCGCGGCAGGTCGCGGCTCCCGACGAGGGGGCAATCAGGCCAGCAATGATGCGGAGCAACGTCGACTTGCCCGAGCCGGAGCGACCGAGGAGACCAACGATCTCGCCGGAACGGATGGTCAGATCGACCTTGTCCAGCACCAGGAGATCATCGCCGGATCCTTTCGGGAAGGAGCGACTGACGCTGCGGATATCGATCAGGGTGGCTGGCGACTTGTTTTGATCAAGCATGGGTTTGTCTTCCATCAGCCTTGAAATCATTAGCCGAGGCGGAGCCGGCGTTCGCCGAACGCATAGAGGGGGCGCCAGAACAGCCGATTGAACAGAGTGACCATGATGCACATGATGGCGATGCCGAGCACGACGCGCGGGAAATCGCCGTCCTCGGTTGCTTTCGCGATATAGGCCCCAAGGCCCGTCGCTGACAGGTGAGTGTCGCCCCAGCTTGCGACCTCTGCGACGATGGACGCATTCCAGGAGCCGCCGGAAGCGGTGATGGCACCGGTGACGTAATAGGGAAATATGCCGGGCAGGATCACCTTAATCCACCAGCGCCAACCGGTGAGGTGAAGGCTCGCAGCAGCTTCGCGCAGATCGCTCGGGAAGGCGCTGGCGCCAGCAATCACATTGAACAGGATGTACCATTGCGTCCCCAGGATCATCAGCGGGCTCAGCCAGATGTTGGAGTTGAGGCCGTAGTGCACGATCCAAAGGACAAAGACCGGGAATGCAAGGTTAGCGGGAAATGCAGCGAGGAATTGCGCCAGCGGCTGCACCCGCTCGGCAATCCTCGGACGAAGCCCGATCCAGACTCCGATCGGCACCCAGATCAACGTGGCAAGCGCAATCAACGTGATCACACGAAGCAAGGTGGCGAACCCGCCCAAAACCGCCTCATACACGTCCGACAGCTGCAGATTGGCCGACAGATAATAATAGGCCTTGTAGGCCGCGTAGCCTGTGGCAATGCCGATAATAGCGAACCACAGCGCGTCGATGAGGCGCGATGGTGGGGCACCGGGCTTCGATGAGGGGCGCAGCGCCCGGGGCCACTCGGCGCTCAGATTGGAAAAAGCGCGGTTGAGCGCCGCAAACGGCAGCGTCAGCGCCCGCAATGCGCGGGTGCGGCGGAACAGGTCGAGCATCCAGGAGGTCGGCGCATCACCAGAGGCGGTCTGCTCGAAGCGGAACTTGTCCGCCCAGGCGACGATGGGACGGAACAAGAGCTGGTCATAGACAATGATGACCAGCAGCATGGTGAAAATGGCGTAGCCGATCGCGGCGAGGTCGCGCTTTTCGATCGCCAGCGCTACGTAGGAGCCGACGCCAGGCAAGGTGACGGTGGTGTTGCCGACCGTGATTGCTTCCGAGGCAACGACGAAGAACCAGCCGCCGGACATCGACATCATGGCGTTCCAGATCAGGCCGGGCATGGCAAAGGGCACGTCGAGCCGCCAGAAGCGTTGCCAGCCGCTCAAATGGAAGCTCTTGGAGGCCTCGTCGAGATCCTTCGGTACGTTCCGGAGCGACTGGTACATGCTGAAAGTCATGTTCCAGGCCTGGCTCGTGAAGATGGCGAACACGCAGGCGAGCTCGGCACCCAGCACCCGTCCAGGAAAGAGGTTGAGGAAAAAGACGACAGTAAAGGTGAGGAAGCCGAGGATCGGCACCGACTGGAGGATATCGAGCAGCGGGATCAGAACCATTTCGGCCCGCCGGCTCTTCGCCGCGACCGCCGCATAGATGAAGGTGAAGACGGTCGAACAGGCAATCGCGAGCAGCATCCGAAGCGTGGTGCGCAGCGCATAGAACGGCAGGTTAGCCGGGTCGAGCGAGACCGGCGAGACGTCGAGCGCCGATAGCGGCAACGTGGTCTGCTTACCGCCGTAGACAATCAGCACCATGGCGCCGATCACCAAGATCAAGGCGATCAAGTCCCAGACATTGGGGCGCGGCGCGCGCGTCAGCACTGCGAGACGAAGATCCTGTAGCCTCATCAAACTGCTCCCTCTCGGCAAAGCCTAGTATTGCGTATGCAGGCGTACACCAAGTAGCGAAGCCGGCCCTCGGTCCCGATTGTAGGCGGGATTGACGATCAGCTGATAATCAAGCGTGATCCGCGAGGCAAACCAAGGAAAGCTGTAATAGGTCTCCAAGATTCTTTCGTCGCCCGCATGCGGAAGCTGGCCGTCGCCGACCAGAATACCGAGACCTCCGGCGTTGAGAAACGCCTGATGAACGTTGGTGATGCCGTTGTCGACCCCGGCAATTCCCCAGACATCGTCGTTGCGTCCCCACACCCTTCCTGAGATCGAGAATCCCGCTGCGACGCTGCGGTCGATATCGGTGAACTCGTAGGCCTCCTTGTGGCCGTCCGCCCATCCCGCACGGGCGAAGAAGCCGACATTCTCGTTGATCTGCTGCTCCAGGTTCATGCTGATGCCGCCGCGGCTTTGGTAGTGGCGGACCGCGGTGATGTCAGCAGGTGCTCCCGTCACTGCCGCGAGCTGGATCGCATCGTTAAAGCTCCCCATCCCGCCGCGCGTCAGGAAGCCGGTGACGGCGATTTTGCCGGGCTGCCCTAGAATTGAATAGCGACGCTCGATTTCGCCGATCCATTGGAATTGCCCGAAGCGGGAATCCAGCGAGGTCGTGTTCGGCGCGATCGACAGATCGAAGATGCCGCCGCGGAAGGTCCACGGGCCTGTGTACCACTCGATGGTGCCGCCGAGCGCGTAGCCCCAGGCGTCGGCCGCATAGTCGAACGTGCCGGTATCGACGATCGACCAGTTCATGAAATCGCTGCGCGGATCGTGGGCATAYTTGTTGGTGTCGAAGATGTCGGGGATGCCGATCTTGCCGAGCGTGATCACCAGGCGATCGGACGTGGTCGATCCGGCGAATTGGTTGAAGCCGGAATCGATTTTCTGAACGTCGCCGCCGAGGTCGATGGTCTGGCGGAGGAAAGCGCGATGGAGACGCACGTAAGGATAGTTCGCGCCGACCTTGTAAGCCTCCCCGCTTGGGAATCCGGCTGCGCCTACCGAACTGCTCAAGCCAAAGCCCTGATCCATCTCCGGATTGACCCAGGCTTCTGCGCCGTCCCAGAGCTTCATGCCGGCATAAAGCGTCGCGTCAAAGGTCTCACGACCCTGATTCGGATTGAGGCTGTTGGTGCCGACATAGGGCGAACGAAACGGCGGGGTGTACTGCTCGAGGAGGGTCGATTGGGCATGGAAAGCGAAACGATCCGTCTCCAGCGCCTCCGGGGTTTTGGTAATCAGGGCTGATATCGGATTGGTATCGCCGATCTTATAGTTCAACCCGACTCGCACGCTTTGCGTGGCGAAATCAGATCGAAACGCATCGATCGAGGCCGCGAAGAACGCTCCCCTGCGACCAAATCCGGTTTCCAGAAACTCCGCCTTGGCCGACCAGTTTCCGGTGATCGGAATCTCCACACCGATCCCGGCGACCCATCCGAGCCGCCACAACAGTTTGGTCTCCAGCGTGCCTGCCGGTACGAAGCTGCCGGTGACGGGAGAGGCGTCTTGGCTGCGTGTCAGCTGATCATAGGTCCAGGCAAAGCCGCCTGTGCCGTACAGGAGGAAGTGATCGAAGGCATAGCCGACGCGACCCCGGACACTGCCGTAGTGAATAACCGCCTCGCTGTAGGTGACTTGACCGATCGCAGGCGAAATGACGGTCTGGCCGCCCCTGACCGAGTAAGGCACCACGACGTCCGAGTTCGGGACACTGACGTCACCCTCGATGCCCAGCATCACGCGCGATGGCAGAACGTAATTGTACCCGCCTTGCAGGCCGAGCACGTAGGTACCGGTTCCGGCCATGAAATCGAAGTTGAGAGGAAGGCCGAACGATCCGCTCACAGGCGGCCCGCCAGGTCCGAGGGGCGTCGCTGTCCAACTCGAAGAGCCGCGCAACGCCCCCGCATGCGCACCGATGTACCAGCCAGTCCAGTCGTAGACCGTCGACGTGTAGGGCGACTGTGCCCTCACTGCGAGGTCCGCTGCGTGAACTGGGCCTCCGAAGCTGAACACGGCAGTAAGACCGATGCCGACGACGAGCTGCGTACGACGCCAAACGCTGGTGGCGCGCTTATCCGGCCCTGCTGTGGTCTCGCTTGTCATAATTCTTGGCAGCACCGACAGTTTGGAGAGGCGGACGCGCGGCTCCACCGCGAGCCGCCGGAGACGACGCGATTCACCCTCACCCGTTCCGGCATTGCAAGAAGCCTCCCCCGCACCACAGTGAGATGGCATCGGCAAGTGACGTCGGTGCAACACAGCTACGAGGTCGATCGAGCGTGGCGTCCGCTTTTGGATTGGGCGTTGCGTTGAGTCTTCCGTTGAGACGTGGCCTGTCCGTCGGATGGCCAGCGAGCCGTAAGGTGGCCGCGCGTGCCTGCCGAGGTTCGGATACGACAATTCAAAGAAGATTTTGTGAAATGCGGTGCCGGGCAGCTGGCGCCCGGGCACAATCAACCGAGACTTTGTGAGGTTCGGGATCATCGCTCACCTTCCCGTCGCCGGACGGCCGGGTGAGCGAACGCGGTCATCTACAGGCCGCCAACGCCTCCACGGCTGCCGCGGTCGCGGCTGATTTCAACATGTGGTGGCAACTGCGATCCAATCGCGTAGCGTGGAGCGGTGTTGCCAGCGGCGGTACTGCCCATAGCTCTTTCATCAGGGGTTGGGACGCGCTTCGCTACCGCACGACGTTGCGGCGGGAAACGCGCTCGTCCCCTAGGCTCGCTCTGAAACGAAGTCAAGCAAAAGCAGCCGATCCTCCCCGGAGGATGCTCGAATGGTGGTTTAGCTCGCGCCTCGGCTTCTGGCAGATCGCGCATCCCGTTGGGCACGTGCGGCGATCGGATTGGCGCTGCCGAGCGCCGGTTAGCGACGACTCGGGCCGGATCATCGGCCAGGAGCGTTCCTCGCCTGTTGCGAGACGCTGTCAACTCGAACCGATGGTGGATCCTGTACTTCCGCCGCATTCAGGATTAAGATTTTGTCGAGTCCGCCTGCAGGAATTGCAACTCTATGCGTCGCATCAGCTACTTGCTGTCGATCGTGGCTGTCACGGCAGCGACCGGATCGCAAGGCGAGGCTGCGGGATCGTTTCAGACCAAGCCAGCTTTCCAAAGCGCTGCGACGACCGGTGCGGCGTCTTCGGCATCAAGCATGCCCGGGTCCACTGGATCCACGAGCGAGCTCGGTTGCGGTAGGGGCCGCGTTCGCGATCCCCAAACGCGCGCTTGCCGCGGCCCGGCCGATATTAGATAGTTCCACGGACCCAGGTTCGCACCATTGTTCAATTGTGCCAAGCCCGCCAGTCACTGACGCTATTGGTGCTTGAATCCCATGCCAGCTCCCAATCCGGGTCTCGGTGCAGAGGGGCGGATGAAGGCTTGATCAATTGGTGTGGTTACTTCGAAGACCTCGCTCTGCTCGCTTCCGCCGATGCCCGAGAGCCAACCAAGCTCCAAGCCGCTCCAGCACGCGTGTTCCCGATAAGATAGCCAGCAGACCGCCGTGTGAAATCCGGTGAGTTCGATGAAGCATCATTGCGCAGCGGAGTATTCGGCTGGCCAAGCGAAGCATACCGATCGCTCCCCAGCGTCGCGCCTCCAAAATGGCTGCGTTGATCATCTTCGGGCCTCACAGCTTAGGCCAACGGCCAGGCCGGATCGAGGGAGCGTGACCTAGGCGGTAAGCTCCGCGCGCCGGCGCTGGGAACCAACCGGCTTGTATCGTGCAACCGTCTTGAAGGTCACTCATCTCCCCTCCGCTTCCTGCGGCAGGACCGTGAGCTAAAGGCCCGCTTTTCTACGGCGCGCCGATTCTCACGTCTATGGCCGTCGCAATAGCGACAAGCTACCACGCAGGCCGGGCCGGATAGATCAGGGACGCGCTACCATTGCGAAGACTGCCACGGACCACTGTATGCAATGATGGCGGCCGCAATGGAACGTTCCTTATCGCCCGATCGCCCATATGCGCGCCCCTCATCGCGAGTCAAGTGCCCTCCTATCCCCGCGGGAGGATGAATGTTATACCCTTACAACGATAGGAGCGAAAAAAACAATGCGTGACCATTCTCATCTTGCAATTGCCAGGCGACTGAAACGCGCCAATGGTCATCTCGAGAGCATCATCGAAATGGTCGAAAACAATCGACCTTGTGCTGAGATTGCCCAGCAGCTGCAGGCGGTCGAGAGCGCGATCGAAAGCGCCAAGAAGACGATGATCCATGACCACATCAGCCACAGTCTCGAACGGTCCTTCAAGACGCACGGCCAGAAGGGACAGGCTGCGTTGAGAGATTTCAAGCTGATTTCGAAATATTTGTAAGGCAGGCCGCAGCTCGCCGCTTTGATGTCCGTTGACAGCAGGCTCATTCGGCCGCGATGGGCATGGGTCACATCGTTTTTGGCGATCGCACTCTAAGGCGAATGTTGCCGCGTCCGCATGAGCCTCCGATGGCGGCCTTCCGGCCATGGCGCTATCCCAGGGTGGCGTAAGAACGTCCGACTGGGAGACCTAGCGGCCAAACCAAATCAGCAGCGTACCTCCGAGAGCAAGGAGAAAAGCGCCCTCGTGCCAACGGGTAAGACCAGAACCGGCAAACTTCTCTCTCTCGATGTAGGCGATCCACAGCACGACAACTCCAAGCAAACAGCTGAGCAGGCTCGCCGCTCGCGCAGGTGCGTCTCCAGACCAGAGCATGGACAGGGCAAGTATGACCGCCAACCGAAAGGCCAGTCGCCCCAACGTGGCAGTAGAACCCTGAGTGTTAAGCATTTTGCGTCACGCATCGACTCGAACAGTAGGGGTATGTCAGAGGCCCCACCTTCGTGTGAACCAGACTTTGACGAAGTGCGTAAGGACTGCATACATCAGCAGCATGGCGGTCACCAGCGGCCAGTAGGTCCACGGCAAGGGCACGAAACCCAGGGCAGCTCCAGCCCAAGTGAAGGGCAACGTCATGCCGATCGTACAAATGATGATCGTCGTCGTAATGAGCGCGGGACTTGCGCGACTCTCGATGAAAGGAATCTTGGCCGTCCTGATAATGTGAATGATCAGCGTCTGCGTCAGCAGCGATTCGACAAACCAGCCGGTTTGAAACAACGGCGCGTTATTCCAGGCATCGAACACAAAAAGCATCATGCCGTAGGTTGCGTAATCGAATATCGAGCTGATCGGTCCGATGAAGATCATGAACTTGAATATGTTGCCGATGTCCCATTTTCGCGGTGAAGCCACATACTCATCGTCGACATTATCGGTCGGTATCGTCGTCTGTGAAAAATCGTAAAGCAGATTGTTCGTCAGGACCTGGATCGGCGCCATCGGCAGGAACGGCAGGAAGATGCTTGCCCCGAGCACGCTGAACATGTTCCCGAAGTTCGAGCTCGCGCCCATCTTGATGTATTTCGTGATGTTCGCGAACACCTTACGACCTTCCGTTACGCCTTCCTGAAGGACGAGAAGGCTCTTTTCGAGCAGGATGATGTCTGCTGACTCTTTGGCGATGTCGACCGCGGTATCCACCGAGATGCCGACGTCAGCAACTTTCAGGGCTGGACTGTCGTTGATGCCATCGCCGAGGAATCCAACCACGTGTCCCTTGACGTGAAGGGCTCGTACTACCCTTTCCTTCTGCTCGGGGTTCAGTTTGGCGAAAACGGTCGTGCGGTCGGCGACCTCGGCCAGTTCGGCATCGGTCATCTGGCCGATCCGGCTGCCCAGCACAATTTCACCTGCCTCCAGTTGAACCTCGTGGCAGATCTTGCGCGTTATGACCTCGTTATCGCCCGTGAGTACCTTGACCTGCACGCCTTTCCGCGCGAGCGCCGCGATCGCCTCCATTGCGCTCTCTTTCGGAGGATCCAGAAAGGCAATGTATCCAAGAAGCGTCAGGTCCGCCTCGTCCTCGACCGAATACACCGTCTTCGACGGCTCCATTTCCTTGTAGGCTACCGCGACGACGCGAAATCCGTCGGAATTGAGGCTGCTCGTCTGTTCTTTGGCTGCCACGAAATGAGTTCCGTCGAGCCGGCCCACCTCGCCGTTCAGGCAGTATTTTGAGCAAACGGCGAAAATCTCTTCGACGGCGCCCTTGCAAATGAGCAGATGCTTCGTGCCGTCGCGCCTGACGACCACGGAGAGGCGCCGGCGTGTGAAGTCAAAGGGGATTTCGTCGACTTTCGAATAGCCGCCGTCAACCCGCAATCGTTCATCGAATTCAGCGTGTGCAAGCACTGCCTTGTCGAGCAGGTTCTTCAACCCGGATTGGAAATGGCTGTTCAAGAACGCGTACAGGAGCACTTCGTCTGAGTCATTTCCCTCGATATCGATGTGCCGTTTGAGGATAATTCGATCCTGGGTGAGCGTGCCCGTCTTGTCGGTGCACAAGACGTCCATCGCCCCGAAATTCTGAATGGCATTCAGCCGTTTGACGATCACTTTCTTGCGCGACATTGCGATCGCGCCCTTGGCGAGATTAACCGTCACGATCATCGGCAACATTTCGGGCGTGAGGCCGACGGCCACCGCCACCGCGAAAAGCAACGCCTCCAGCCAATCGTGCTTGGTCAGGCCGTTGATCAGGAAAACGGCAGGAACCATCACAAGAATGAAGCGGATCATCAGCCAGGTGAACCTGTTGATGCCCTGGTCGAAGGCGGTCGGAACGCGGCGTCCAGCAATCTCGTGGGCGAGCTGGCCGAAGAAGGTGTTCCGACCGGTCTGCAAGATCACGCCGGTGCCGTACCCGGAAACAACGTTCGCGCCCATGAAGCAGACGTTCAGGAGGTCGAAGGGGTCCTCGCACGCGGACGTGCTGGATTGGCCGTGTTTTTCCGCAGGCATGGATTCGCCGGTCAGGACGGCCTGATTGACGAACAGATCCCTGGCCTCGAGCAAGCGCAGATCCGCCGGGATCATATCCCCGGCTGAGAGCCGCACCACATCCCCCGGCACGAGTTGATCCATTGGAATCTCTGTGAAGGGGTCATCCGCTCGGACAGGTCCGCGCCTGACACTTGCGGTCGTGTGAACCATGGCGCGCAGCCGGGCTGCGGCCTCGTTCGACCGGTGCTCCTGGATAAAGGCGGTCGTGATCGCCAGCACGACCATCGCAGCGATCACGACGGCAGCGCGAACGTCTCCCAAGAGAAAAGAGACCACCGCGAGCGTCAAGAGCAAGGCGTTCAAAGGGTTGCGCGCGCGGTTCCAAATCTCCTCGGGAATGGTCGGTTTGCGTTCCCGGGCGACCAGGTTAGGTCCAAGCTTCTTCAGCCGCGTCGCAGCTTCAGTAGCCGAGAGTCCTTCCGGCGTCGAACCCACCTTCGTGCAGGCTTCGCTCGGCTCAAGGCGGCTTATTGCCGCGAGCCAGCCGTCGTTTGCCGCCACACCAGCACCATGGCGATCAATCGTCTTCGTCGGCTTCGATAGCAAGTGCATGGGTGTATCCACCAGCCGGGACAGCGGGAGCCATACAATCATGATGGGGTCTGGCTCTCTTGCGGGAGATCAAACAGATGGAGGCTTCAGCTATCCCGCGGCTTAGCGGCATGTGGCCGGTGGCGGAGGCGTTCCCGCATGGAAAGTGAGCGCGGGGCGCGGCGGGCCTTGTCGTCCAGATTTGAGAGGATGTCGCGGTGAACGGATGGTCTCGACGTGAGGCATGAAGGTTTGGTGCTCTTCTGATCTGCCCTTTGGCGGTTCGCCGCGAGCTGAGTTGGACCTGCCTGCGCGGGTGCAAAAGCCAGATCGGCCCAATGTGAACCGTATCGCTTCGTCCGGCCGCCGACTGCCTGTCCGCTCGTCGCAGTCGTATCGACAATTGTTCGCAGATGAGCAGCGGTCCAGACGGTCCAGTCGCCTCGCAAACGATCCTCCATGGCGGATGCGGCCTATCCTCCAGGGGGGATAGCCAAATTGCTTGACAGGGTCCGACAACAGGCGTACGGGCCGATCTGTGGTTGGAACCAGATCGTTCTGGACCGCATTGAGGACCAAAGGCAATCCGAGCGGAGTCGAGAGACTCCTGAAAGAACCATGGGCAGTAGCATCTCTGGCATGACCCGCCCCGTTACGGGGCCCGTGATGCCGCAGAAATTCAGAATCGATCGTGTCGGCTGCGGCCGCGTGAGGATTGCCGGTCGCGCCTAGCGACCCGCCATGCTCACCATCCCGTCGCCGAGCGCGGGGTGGAGGTGAGCGATGTTCGAGAAATTCGCAAAAATCCGGCGTGGCGTGCAACGGCCGAACGGCCTGCGGAGCGCAGCGGTTGGTTTTTCCCCAATCTATACCAACGACAACCGGCTTGGTTTTGGTCGCCCGCAGGCCCAGCGTCCGCGCGAGGCGCTGGTCTGCCGTTGGTCGCTTACCTCTGATGGAGGGCGCCTGGAGTGCCGGTGGGAGTTCGCGGCCATTGCGGACGAGCCACCCGGCAATCAAGGCGAGCTGCCGTATTTAAGCGCTCCGCGCCTCGTTCCGGGCGGCGGGCAAGTGGCTGCGCTCGAGCAGATCGCCKTTTAGTCGAACATCGATCCCGCCAGTTCAGGKGATGCACAATGAACATCATGAATCCTGCTCACAAGGAGGTCAGCCGGGCCGCCGTGCTCGAYGAGGCCCATATCGGCGATATCCATGGCGCACTCGGCACCATCCGGCACCATGATCATGGGCCGCGGAGGGGATTCTGGGCGCGATGGAGAACGCTGATCGCGATCCTAGGACCGGGCCTCATCGTCATGGTGGGCGACAACGATGCCGGCGCATTCGGCACCTACACGCAGGCCGGGCAGAATTACGGAACGACCCTGCTATGGACGCTGATGCTGCTGATCCCGGTGCTCTATGTGAACCAGGAGATGGTGGTGCGCCTTGGCGCGGTGACCGGGGTCGGTCATGCACGGCTGATCTTTGAGCGCTTCGGCAAGTTCTGGGGTGCGTTCAGCGTGATAGACTTGTTCCTGTTGAACGCACTGACGCTCGTCACCGAATTCATCGGGATCAGTCTGGCCTTGCGGTATCTCGGCCTGTCGCAGTTCTGGGGCGTGCTGGCATCTGCCCTGATCGTAATGCTCGCTGTCAGCACTGGAAACTTCCGCCGTTTCGAGCGGTTCGCAATCGTCCTGGTCTTCGGCAGCCTGCTGCTGGTGCCAGTCGTCTTGATGGTACATCCGCCGGTGGAGCAGATCGCGGCTGACTTCCTGGTTCCGAAAATGCCAAAGGACGGCAATCTCAGCGAGGTCATGCTGCTGATCATCGCCGTCGTCGGCACTACGGTTGCGCCCTGGCAGCTGTTCTTCCAGCAAAGCTATCTCATCGACAAACGGATCACGCCGCGCTTCATCCAATACGAGCGCTGGGATCTTTGCCTGGGCATCGCGCTCGTTATCCTGGGCGCGGTGGCGATGATCAGCTTCTCGGCGGCGATTTTCACGGGACGACCTGAGTTCGGCAATTATACCGATGCGTTGGGTACGGCGGTCGGCTTGGAGAAATATGCCGGTCGTCTACCAGCAGTGCTATTTGCGCTCGCCCTACTGGACGCCAGTATTGTTGGCGCTGCCGCGGTCTCGTTGTCCACTGCTTACGCAATCGGCGACGTATTTTCCTTGAAGCATTCACTGCATCGCAGGCCGTCGGACGCGAAGGGTTTTTATGGCGTCTATTTCGCACTGATCATCGTGGCCGCTGTCCTCGTGCTGACGCCGGGAACGCCGCTCGGGCTGTTGACGAACGCAGTCCAGACTCTGGCTGGCGTGTTGCTGCCGAGCGCGACGGTGTTCCTGCTGCTGCTATGCAACGATACGGCGGTCCTAGGCCCCTGGGCGAATTCGCGGATGCTGAACCTCTTCACCGGGGCCATTATCGCGGTGCTGGTGCTGCTGTCGACCATTCTTACGGCTTCCGTGCTTTTTCCGGACATGGGCGAGCAATGGATCGTGGGCATCCTGGTTGGCGGAAGCATTCTTGGCGGCCTACTGACCATCGGCGCAAAAATATTCGAGCTTTCGCGTCGCCCGTCTGCCGCGCGCGCCTGGCCAAAGCGAGCCAAACGAAAGGTTGACGTGTACGACAATTGGCGAATGCCGCCGCTTAGTGAGCTGCCTCCGGCCCAACTCAGCGTGCTCAGTCGGGTGTGGATGATCGTCCTGCGCGGCTATCTCCTCGTCGCCGGCGGTTTGGTGCTTGTGCGGATATTCCAGCTCGCCACCGCGGGGGCTTAGCGATTGCAAGAGGTGAGGTGCAGAGCGGATTCCGCGCCTCGGTTCTGGCGTGCTCGCCCTTGCAAAGATCGAACGGCTACCTCGAAAAGCCGTTGCCGTTCCATAACAGCCTGGAGGCGCAGAAATCGCCACAATTCACGTTGACGGCAGCCCGTCCCGCCTTGTCATCCATATCGATTTCGTGCGTTTGGGCCTGCCACACCTCACGGGTCTGCCCCCTTTCATCGGTCAAGAAGATACGATGCATGCACCCCGCAGAACTGCACAGTGCAGAAGGTTGCGCACAATGGAATTGATCGAAGTGGAGCGACACAAATTGCTGCCCAATCTCTGCTCGGAGATATCGTAGAAATCCGGTTCGAGCCCTGGGTTCGTCATCTCCGCAAGCCTTCTGAGCTGCGCGGATGGCAGAGCCGATTGGTGCGGGTAAATGCTGAAGCTTGTCAGCGGACAATGTCGACCAGTCGTTTCGCGTGCTGACTGAGCCTCGGGCCGAAGCCGGGGGGGTCATCGCGAGGACAATGAGTGTTATGATAAGCGCCAAATTTTTCATGGCTGGGTTCTCCTGGACTCGTGCCCCCGACGTCGTCAGCGCTGCTTAAAATAATCATATCACTTTCGGACCTGAGCCATTGGCGCAAGCGCCTGGGTGACAAGCTTGAGCTCCTGCTCGCGGAGAGTCTGCGTGTGGCGCATGACACAGGCGCATTGCGTCCGCGCGACCTCAAGCGCGTCACGGTGGACACCACGGTGCAGCCCAAGGCCATCACGTTTCCGACCGATGCCAAGCTGCTGCATGCGGCTATCGAAGGGCTCAACCGGCTGGTCCGCAAACACGGCGTGCAGTTGCGGCAGTCGTACCGACGTATCGCCGAGCGAGCTGCGATGATGGCTGCGCGCTATGCCCATGCCAAGCAGTTCAAGCGCCATCAGCGGCAATTACGCCTGCTGAAGAGCCGGCTCGGCCGCATCATCCGTGACATCCGCCGCAAGATCGAAGGTCGCCCCGAGCTCGAAGCGGTGTTCGAGGCCCCGCTGGCCCGCGCGAGCCAGATCAGATCGCAGCAGCAGCGCCAGCGGGGCTGGAAGCTCTATTCCTTCCACGCTCCCGAGGTCGAATGCATCGGCAAGGGCAAGGCGTCCGCGCCTTACGAGTTCGGCGTCAAGGCGTCGATCGTCACCACCAACGGCCGCGCCCCGGGCGGCCAGTTCGTGCTCCACGCTCGATCTCTCCCCGGCAATCCCTACGATGGCCATACGCTCGGCAGTATCATCGAGGCGACCGAGAAGCTGACCGGATGCGCCATCGAGCGCGCCTATGTCGACAAGGGATATCGCGGCCACACGACGGAGCGCCCGCGTCGCGTCTTCATCTCCGGGCAGAAGCGCGGTGTCTTCGGCGCGATCGAACGTGAACTCCGCCGCCGCTCCGCCATCGAGCCGATCATCGGTCACATGAAGAGCGACGGCCATCTCGGCCGCTGCCATCTCAAGGGCCGTGACGGCGACGCCATCAACGTCATTCTCACTGCCGTTGGCCACAACCTCCGCCGCGTCCTCGCATGGCTGAGGGATCTGCTGGCCTCAATTCTGATCGCCCTTTGGCGCTCCGCAGCTGGCCACCCGGCCCGTCAAACAGGCTTCTTAACGGACGACTAGATTAGCCTCCTGGGAGGATCGGCAGCGGCCCCCAGGGGTCTGGCCCGCTGCTCATCTGCGAATAATTTTCGATACGAACAGCCAGACAGCGTGGGCGGCCGGGACGATACGATACGGTTCAACATTGCGGCCGCCGATCCGGCTCGGCACCCGCGAAGGCAGGTCCGGCTGAGCCCCCGCGGCGAACCGCAGCAGAGCGATCAGGCACTGCGCCTTCATGGCCCACGTTATTCGTTCAACGGCTGCGTCCTCTCAAATCTTGACGATAAGACCCGCTACGTCCCGCCCTCACTTTCCATGCGGGAACGCTTCACCGAGCGGCGACATGCGTCACGCCGCGGGATAACTGAAGCCTTCCATCCTTTTGATCTCCCGCAAGATTGCCCGACACGATCATTATTGTATGACGTGCCTCCACTGTCCGAGTTGATGTGTGACGCAAAATGCTTAACGCCCAAGGTTCTACGGCCACGTTGGGACGACGGGCCATTCGCTTCCTTTCGCTTAATGGTCATCCTTGCCCTGTCCATGCTCAGGTCTGGAGACACACCTGCGCGGGCGGCCAGTCTTCTTAGCTGCCTGCTTGGAATGGTCGTGCTACGGACCACCTACACAATGGGAGAAAGGTTTGCCGGCTCTGGTCTCACTCGTTGGCACGAGGGCGCTTTTCTCCTTGTTCTCGGAGGTGTGCTGCTGATTTGGTTTGGCCGATAAAATGAGATTTCTTGTCAATGGGCGCAAAAAGCGGCAAGCTGCGGCCTGCCCTACACCAGAACCAAAGGTAACCCACTGACTTTCAGGCAGCGGCGGCACCCCAGCTGTCGCGCGTTCGATCCCGGAGTCGGCCGGAAACTTCATACCAGCCGAATATGCTCTCCGGAGCAGTTCGGCAGAAATGCTCAAGAGAACCCGGGCGGACGTATGGCGCCCTCGGGATCCGAGTCCTCTTCGGGCTCCTCCCGAGGATCGCTTTTCAGATTCCGCAGCATGTCACGGCAATACCCGGCGACGTAATCCGAGATTTGCTGGTAGACCGGCGACTTCTTCAACGTGTTCAACTCTTCGACGACGGACGGCAGCGCATCGAGGACGGCCTGAGACAATTCGGCGACCCGGCGCCTTACCTGCGCGCCGGAAAGCTGGTTTTCCCGGGCCATCCGATCCCAATGTCGGACGTAGATGTAGTGACCGCGGTTCTGGCCGGCGATCTTCATCGCCAGATTTCGCGTCACGTCCGGATAGATGTCGCCATTCATGACGTCATAGAGCGGCGCCATGGAGATGGCGCCGCTTGGCTGCAGCAGCAGCGAATAGTTCTTCGAATGCGCGTCGACGTTTCCACAGAGAACATTGAAGACAAGAAAATCGACGAAGCGGGCGACGTTGAAGGCGCCTGCCTGCGTGTTCCGCAGGACATCAAAGCAATCTTTCAGGGTCGGCCCACGCAGCTTGTTCGTCGAATTGGATTCGTATTTGGTCGACGGGATGTGCCCAGCGGCCTGACAGAAATCCTCCTGATGGATTCTGCGGAGGCTGCGCCCGTGGGGCTCACGATCGTAGCGCTTCACCAGCAGGTAATCGAGATCCTCCGCCTTTCCGATCGTACATTCGGCGACGGGCAGCTTCGTCTTGGCCGCCAGGCGAAGGCAGAAGGCCTCGTTCTCGACGGCGTTGCTGAAGTGCTTGTTGGCCGGCTTGAGGATATGTGTCGTCGGCGCACCGTCGAGCGCGAGGCCGATGCCGCCGTCCGGATACAGGACTACAGGAAGCTTGTCCTGCGCGCCGGCCAAAGACATGTGGATGCCCTCCTCGCCAACGAGAAGCGGCCTCTCCGGAAGGCGCCGGATGGCGGCGGCGAGCTCCGCTTCGGTGAGCCGCTTGTAGCGCGGCGTCCGGTTCGGTCGCTGGTCGGCGGACCGGCGGACTTCGAGCGCACCCGGAAGGTCCTCTCCCAACTCCTCAAGGAGCGCGAACACGTTCGCCTCCGGAATCTTGAGGATGGTGCCCACGGTCCTCAGCGTCCGGCCTTCTGGCAGTAGGTTCAAAAACCATCGGTACACGACGTCCGGCTCGTGAACGCGCTGGGCGAGTGGCATGCGAGTCGAGACGGCGAACGCCCGAGGATCCTTCACCCACGCTTCGTCGTAGACGAATTCGATGTCCTGAATTTCGTCCGAGCGCCGGCGCAGCAGCCCAACGAGCTTGTCGCCGTACCGGACCTCCAGGGTCTCGCCGGCGCTGCCGGCCTTGGGCTTGCTCGTCATGACGGCGTGAAGTAATCAGGGTCGAAGGTTTCAGATTCCTCGCTCGCCAACCGAGCCGCCGGCGCTGGGCTCATTTCCGCCGTCAGCCGGATGCCTAGCGCTTGCAGCAGGCGGAGGACCAGACCGACTTGGCTTGTCTCCTTGCCATTCTCGACGTCGACGATGAACCGGACGCCGACGTTCGCTGCCAAGGCAAGGTCCCGCTGCCGGAGACCTAGGGAGGTCCGCCGGTTTCGGATCGTCTCGCCGAGCTCTGAGGTGGTCGTGATGGTCATGTCAATTTCCCGAGCGGGAATATTAATGCCCCAAGAGCGTCTTAGCAAGACTAGATTTCCCGAGCGGGAAAATAATAGATCAAAATGTCTCCTGAGAGTAAAATTTCCCGAACGGGAACTTCCCTACTCAGAAACTACCACGACACACAAAAATTCCCGATCGGTAAATCAAATCCAGGCACCGACTCGATAACCGCCGCGATCATCGGAGTGATCACGTTTCTCGTATGCTGATCTTAATCGGTGGCGCAGCGCAGGAGTGTCGGTCCTCTGGACGATCGCGGATCGGCTCGATATCGTATAAAGAGTACGCTTTCGACGACAGCGCACTCGCAGTTGCTGGCAAATGCCCGTCTGCCAGACAGCGCACCGGCCCGTCGTAAGCGCGGCGAGTTCGAGAAGGCTGGCGTATCGTTCGCTCCAGCGCTTCGACAGGCCGCTCCGGCAGGGTCGGTACCCGCGTCCCTTGCGGCAGATGCCGCAGGAACTCCGCCCTCCATCGGCGGGACCGACGGGCCAAAACGCTCGATCTGATCCGGTCGGCGGAGACGCCATGCGCGAAGTCCGATTTAGCCTCAACAGTAGGAGGCCGGCCAGCACAGGTAGAAGACGCCATCGAGAAGCATGCCGGCGCTGAGCAGGACCAACGACGCGTCCTCGGCGCCGAGCACGAAGGCCCCCTCGCCGCGCCGGCCTCGATAGTGCCCCATCGCCCGAGAATGTTCGCCGCCAGGGATCTTGCCGGAAGCAGCGGCCCTTGCGGTCGCGGACGTGCTCGCGTCATCGTTGACACCTGCCCCGAATACCCGGCGACTGACTGGGCCTGACCAGCGACTTGCCTGACAAGTTTCTGTACAATCCAGGCATGCCCGAGTCCGATCCGAAGCATGGCGCATCGGGAGCGCCCCGTCGCAAGATCATCCACATCGACATGGATGCCTTCTACGCGTCCGTCGAACAGCGCGATAATCCGGGGTTGCGCGGCAAGCCTGTCGCCGTTGGTGGATCGAAGGAACGCGGCGTCGTGGCCGCGGCGAGCTATGAAGCTCGAGCATTCGGCGTCCGCTCAGCAATGCGATCGGTGACCGCAAAGCGGAACATGCAGGACATTCCCGTCGCCACCGATATCGCCACCGCGATCAGGGCGAAGATCCTGCGCGAGACCGGCCTGACCGCCTCCGCCGGCATCTCCTATAATAAGTTCCTGGCGAAGCTCGCCTCGGATCACCGGAAGCCAAACGGCCAATTCGTGATCACCCCTAAGATGGGACCAGCCTTCGTCGAACAACTCCCGGTTGGGAAATTCCACGGCATCGGTCCGGCGACCAATGCGAAGATGAACAGGCTCGGTATCTTTACCGGCATGGACATGCGCAATCAGACCCGTGGGTTCATGAACGCCCATTTTGGAAAGGCCGGCGCCTACTACTACTGGGTCTCTCGCGGCGTTGACGAACGGCCGGTTCGCGCTAACCGCATCCGAAAGTCTGTCGGTGCCGAAAACACCTTCTCCGGCGACCTCACCGGGTTTGCGGCCTTGGTCGCCGAGCTTGAGCCTTTGATCGACAAGGTCTGGGGTCACTGCGAAAGCACCGGCAATTTCGGCCGCACCGTGACGTTGAAGGTGAAGTTTTCCGACTTCCAGATCATCACCCGTAGCCGGTCCGTCGCATCCCCCATCTCCAGCCGCCAAGACCTGAATCGCTTGACCCTTGGTCTGCTCGAATGCGAGATGCCGATTCCGAAGTCGGTCAGATTGTTGGGCGTATCGCTCTCATCGCTGCAGGCCGAGGCGGAGGGCGAACCTCAATTGGACCTGCCGATCTGAGACGCGCTGCTTGTTTTCGGCTCAGATCCCCGCTGCGGATCGGCATCTCCAACGATCGCGAGCTTCTTGCCGTTCTGCCAGGCCGAGCACCTCTTCGGAGTCGATCCCTTGCCGTCTGAGAACGCCACTGCTTGCTTCCAGTTCCTTGCGTACGGGACCGTCCGGTACGCCGAGGCCCGCGAGGCGATCCGGCCGAAGATGACGACGGACCGGTCTTTCGAAGGAAAGACGAAGCTATCGGTGTCGGGCCGGCTCACTGGAAAGCAGTTGATGGCGAATTCGCCGTTGTGCGGTAATGCCGTTTCCCGATCAGCGCGCTCCCGACCCGAGCTTGCGATCACCGATCCATTTGATAACGTGCCGATGTTAAGATAACATATTCTCGAACAGGAATCCCATGAAAGCTGGATGCTAAACCAAGTAACAGCTCGCTTGCGCAAATTCCTCGGACAAGCCAGGGAGGGTCATGACCTACACGCTCCGTTTCGCGTCACGACTCGCCACGGCCATACCATGCAGTCGTTTCAGTCCCTCGAAGCGGCGCTCGAAGCCGCTGAAACCTTGGGTTCAGATCATTACGTAATCGACCGGCACGGCTTGCAGATCTGGAGCCCGCAAAGAAAATTACTTCGCAATGAGGAATAGCCTTCCCGGCGTTAGTGGCTCGCGCTTCATGAAAAGACGATTGCCCACTGTCAGTACGTCGCGGCTCGCCATCGACCCTCCGAAGCCAAACACTTGACTTACGTCAACGACGCCAAGCGTGAGAAGCTTAGGATTTTGAGCGAGCAAGCGAAAACGGGCAATGGCGGACGCATCGCATGACACGCAGGTCTCAGGGCACCTGACCGCGATCCATGGCTCGGTCGTCGATGTCCGGTTTCCCCAAGGGGTTTTACCGGCCCTCAATGAGGGCATCGTGATCGATCGTGATGAGCCCACGCCCGTCCTGGCGGAGGTCCAGCAGCATCTTGATCCCGTGACAATCCGGGCCGTCGCGCTGGGCAATACGGCCGGGCTTAGCCGCGGCGTGTCCGCGCGCGCCCTGGGCACACCAATCCAGACACCGGTTGGCGATGCAGTGCTCGGGCGTCTGCTGAACGCCGTCGGTAAGCCCGCAGACCGCGGACCCGAGCTGCCCCCAAGCACAGTTTTTCGTCCCATTCATGCATCCGCTCCTGCACTGAACCGGCTCGGCGCCTCTCAGGAAATCTTCCACACCGGGATCAAGGTCATCGATCTGCTCGCCCCGCTCGTCAAGGGCGGCAAGGCAGCGATGTTCGGCGGCGCTGGTGTCGGCAAGACCGTGCTGATCATGGAATTGATCCGTACGACGGTCGAACGTTACTCTGGAATCTCAGTGTTTGCCGGCATCGGCGAGCGTTCGCGCGAAGGGCACGAGCTGCTGCTCGAATTGAAGCAGTCAGGTGTGCTTCCGCGAACCGCGCTCGTTTTTGGTCAGATGAACGAACCGCCCGGCGCGCGCTGGCGCGCGGGTCTCACGGCGTTGACCATCGCAGAGCACTTTCGCGACGTGCAACACGAAAATGTGCTTCTGCTGATCGATAACGTGTACCGCCTGGTGCAGGCCGGTGGCGAAGTATCGGGCCTCCTCGGGCGTCTGCCCTCGCGCGTTGGGTATCAGCCGACGCTCGCCAGCGAGATCGCCGAACTGCAGGAACGCATCGCCTCGGTTGCCGGCGCAGCGATCACCTCAATTCAGGCTGTCTATGTTCCGGCCGATGATTTTACCGACCCTGCCGTCGCCGAAATCTTCAGCCATCTCGATTCATCCATCGTGCTGTCGCGCCAGATGGCCAGCGAGGCCATGTATCCCGCCGTCGATCCGCTCGCCTCGAGCTCGACGCTCCTCGATGCCCGCCTCGTGGGCGAAGGGCATTACCGGACCGCCCAGGAAGTGCGCAAAACCATCGCCCACTATCGTGATCTTCAAGAGATCATTGCGCTCCTTGGGATCGAAGAGCTGAGCGCCATTGATCGTCAGGCCGTCAAGCGCGCGCGGCGCCTCATGCGATTTTTGACGCAGCCCTTCATGGTCACAGTTGCCTTTACCGGGAAGGAAGGGCGAACGGTCGAGGTTGCCGACACACTGGCCGGATGCCGCGCCATTCTCGATGGTGAAGCCGACAACTGGGCTGAGAGCTCGCTTTATATGATCGGCGTGCTCGAGGAAGCACGAGAGCGCGAGCGTGCCAGCGCCAAGGCGATGTCATGAATCTCACGGTCACCACACCGCTGGCGATCATCGCAAAGGCCGACCACGTCGTGTATGTGCGCGCCGAGGACGACACCGGCGCCTTCGGCATTCTGCGCGGGCATGCTGATTTTCTCACGGCATTGGCAATCTCGGTCCTGAGCTGGCGCGATGAGGGCGGCGGCGAGCATCACATCGCGGTGCGCGGCGGCATGCTTGCGGTGCACGACGGGAACGCAATCACCATTGCGACGCGCGAAGCCGTGGCTGATGATGATCTGCACCGTCTCGAAACCGAAGTGCTCGCAAGCTTTCGGCGGCGCAGCGAAGATGAGGTTACGGCGCGCACTGATGCGCAGCGCCTCTATCTCGCAGCGATCCGGCAGATCTACCGCTTCCTGCGGCCCGACCGTCCCGTCCCCGTGCCGCGGCTGGCCGGCCCGATGTCACAAGAGGGGCTGGAGTCATGACGCAGCCCGAAAATCACGAGCGGCTGGGACAGGCGGTCAGAAGACGGCAGGAACGCCGCGAGCGCTGGCAGCGCGAGGGCGAACGGTCGCTGGGCCAGAACTTCGCCATGATCGGAGCACTGGGCTGGACCATCGTGGTTCCGACACTGCTCGGCATCTTCGCCGGTCGCTGGCTCGACCGGACCTTCCATAGCGGGATCTTCTGGACCTGGGCCTGCTCGTGGCAGGTCTGGCAGCGGGCTGCACATTTGCATGGAAGAGGATGCACAGCGCATGATCCGCACGAGTTTGATCACTCATCCCGAACTCACGCTGTTGACGGCATTTGCGGGTCTGATGTTTGGGCTGGCGTATTTTGCGGCTCTCAAGCGCAGCGTGACGCTGCTTGTCCGCAGCGATAGCTGGCTTGGTCCAGTGGCCTTGACGCTGGGACGTGCTGGCGCTGCGGTCGGCTTTCTGCTCATCGCGGCGAAACTCGGAGCAGCGCCGTTGCTCAGCGGCTTTGCCGGGTTCCTGGTGGCGCGCGCGTTGGCGCTGCGCGCGAAAAGGAGGGCGGCTGATGCAATCCTCGCCCCTCACTAGCACGCTGCTTTTTCATATTGGTCCGGTGGCGATCACGCGTCCGGTGGTGACGACGTGGGTCATCATGGCTGCGCTGGCTCTAGTCTGCCGGTTCGTCACGCGCCGCCTGGCAATCCTGCCCGACGGGCGGCAGGCGCTGCTTGAGGGCATCGTCACCAGCGTTGCCGGCCAGATCGAGGATGTCATTCGCAAGGATGCGCGGCCGTTCCTGCCCTTGCTGGGCACGTTAATAATCTTTCTGGTGGTCGCCAACCTCTCCGGTGTACTCCCCGGCGTCGAGGCGCCAACCAGCAAGATCGAGACGCCGGCGGCCCTGGCGCTGATTGTCTTTTTCTCGGTGCATTACTTCGGGGNGGCAAGACCGTGCTGATCATGGAATTGATCCGTACGACGGTCGAACGTTACTCTGGAATCTCAGTGTTTGCCGGCATCGGCGAGCGTTCGCGCGAAGGGCACGAGYTGCTGCTCGAATTGAAGCARTCMGGTGTGCTTCCGCGAACCGCGCTCGTYTTTGGTCAGATGAACGAACCGCCCGGCGCGCGCTGGCGCGCGGGTCTCACGGCGYTGACCATCGCAGAGCACTTTCGCGACGWGCAACACGARRATGTGCTTCTGCTGATCGATAACGTGTACCGCCTGGTGCAGGCCGGTGGCGAAGTRTCGGGCCTCCTCGGGCGTCTGCCCTCGCGCGTTGGSTATCAGCCGACGCTCGCCAGCGAGATCGCCGAACTGCAGGAACGCATCGCCTCGGTTGCCGGCGCAGCGATCACCTCAATTCAGGCTGTCTATGTTCCGGCCGATGATTTCACCGACCCTGCCGTCGCCGAAATCTTCAGCCATCTCGATTCATCCATCGTGCTGTCGCGCGAGATGGTAAGCGAGGCCATGTATCCCGCCGTCGACCCGCTCGCCTCAACCTCAACTCTCCTGGATCCGCGACTCGTGGGCGAAGTGCATTACCGGATTGCACAGGAGGTACGCAAAACGATCGCGCATTATCGCGATCTTCAAGAGATTATTGCGCTCCTTGGGATCGAAGAGCTGAGCGCCATTGATCGTCAGGCCGTCAAGCGCGCGCGGCGCCTCATGCGATTTTTGACGCAACCCTTCATGGTCACAGTTGCCTTTACCGGGAAGGAAGGGCGAGCGGTCGAGGTTGCCGACACACTGGCCGGATGCAGCGCCATTCTCGATGGTGAAGCCGACAACTGGGCTGAGAGCTCTCTTTATATGATCGGCGGGCTGGAGGAAGCACGAGAGCGCGAGCGTGCCAGCGCCAAGGCGATGCCATGAAACTCACGGTCACCACGCCGCTGGCGATCATCGCAAAGGCTAACCACGTCGTGCATGTGCGCGCCGAGGACGACACCGGCGCCTTCGGCATTCTGCGCGGGCATGCAGATTTTCTCACGGCATTGGCAATCTCGGTCCTGAGCTGGCGCGATGAGGGTGGCGGCGAGCATCACATCGCGGTGCGCGGCGGCATGCTCGCGGTGCACGGCGGGAATGCAATTACCATTGCGACGCGCGAAGCCGTGGCCGAAGATGATCTGCACCGTCTCGAAACCGAAGTGCTCGCAGGCTTTCGGCGGCGCAGCGAAGAGGAGGTTACGGCGCGCACTGATGCGCAGCGCCTCTATCTCGCAGCGATCCGGCAGATCTACCGCTTCCTGCGGCCCGACCGTTCCGTCCCCGTGCCGCGGCTGGCCGGCCCGGTGTCACTGGAGGGGTTGGAGTCATGAAGCAGCCCGAAAATCACGAGCGACTGGGACAGGCGGTCAGAAGACGGCAGGAACGCCGTGAGCGCTGGCAGCGCGAGGGCGAACGGTCGCTGGGCCAGAACCTCGCCATGATCGGAGCACTGGGCTGGACCATCGTGGTTCCGACACTGCTGGGCATCTTCGTCGGTCGCTGGCTCGACCGGACCTTCCATAGCGGGATCTTCTGGACCCTGGGCCTGCTCGTGGCAGGTCTGGCGGCGGGCTGCACATTTGCGTGGAAGAGGATGCACAGCGCATGATCCGTACCAGTTTGATCACTCATCCCGAACTCACGCTGTTGACGGCATTTKSSGG
>BFBZ01000598.1_pt1 | contig 32176 bp, 36 predicted proteins | sample 1888401 | NCBI WGS metagenome assembly BFBZ01 (sample SAMD00112614, study PRJDB3348) | symbiont metagenome | host: Chara braunii
GACCCGCTTGAACTTTGCCGGTTTCGGCGCATCGACGATCCGCTGGATAGTGCGATGCGTTTCGGCGGTCGCCTCGGCGAGACGGCGATAGGCTTTTTCGGTTGAACGCGTCATGAGACACTCCATCGGCTCCGAGCCGAAACCCGACATGTGTAACGGGGCTCCAGAGGTCCGGCGGTTGATCGATCGCCAGGTCCACGCGATCCCCTTCCGCCGGAAATGGCGGCGCCGGCGCGCCCTTTCGGTCACACCGGCGCGAGCGTTGTCGAACGAGCCCCGCGAGGCCCGGACACCCTCATGGCGTCAGCGGCGTCAGGCGCCGTCGACCACCTTCTTGACCGCATCCTTGGCCTTGCCGACGGCCTGCTGGGCCTCGCCCTTGCGCTCTTGGATGGCACCCTTGATCTGCATTTCCTTGTTGCCGATCGCCTTGCCGGCCGCCTGCTTCACATTGCCGGCGGCTTCGTTGGCGAGACCTTTGATCTTGTCGGTGGTGCTGCTCATCATCAGTCATCCTTCTGATCGGGAACGGCTCTGCGCCGCTGCCGAAAGAACCGCCGGGTGCCGGCTTTGGTTCCTCTTTTTCGGCGCCGGCCGGCGCCGATCTTTTTCGCCAGCCGGGGAACCAATCTGGCGAGACCTGGTTTGAGCGGGCGATCTGATCGCCGGCGCTCTCGAAACGTTACGGGCCGCCTTGATGGCGGCCCGCTTTTCCATGCCGTCGCGACACGTCGCGGTTACCGCGGGTCGGGTGGCGAACGGCCGGTCCAGCCATCGGCGCGCCAAGCCTGGTCACGGCCGGCCAGATCGTAGGAGCCGGTTTCGAGAATCAGCTTGATGCGGCCGCGATCGGCGTCGGGCACCCGGGCGTTGACCAGGGTGCCGCCCCGCCGGACGCCCTCGGCATAACCGTGAGCATGACTTTCATCCACACCGGCGCCGACCAGGGCGCCGACCATGCCGCCGGCAACGCCGACGGTTGCCGCGCCGACCAGCGTCGACGCGAGCCAGCCGGCGGCGACAACGGGTCCGACGCCGGGAATGGCGATGATGCCGAGGCCGGCCAGGAGACCGCCGGCAGCGCCGACCGCCGCGCCGAGGCCCGCTCCGGTTCCGGCGCCATCGGCCGCTTCGTTCGTGCCAGGATAGCGGTATTCACCGTAACGCGAACGGTCCGCGCTGGTGTCGTTGGACACCAGGCTGATGTCTTCGGCCGGGATGCCGGCCGCCTTCACCCGCTCGACCGCGGCCGCCGCATCGTCATAGCTGTCGTAGATCGCCGAAACTACCGTGGTCATCATCGTCTCCTGGAGCACTGAATTGTTGGTGAAGCGGTCACTGGGCACTGATATTGCCGTGGAAATCGACGCCGACCGCGACCGACGCACCGTTGCGCATGGCGCGGCCGCGCCAGATGCCCTGGTCGTCCTTCTTCAGTTCACCGACGCCGGACAGGCCGGCCTGTTCGAGGCGGGCGCGCGCCTGGGCCTCGGTGAAGCTGTTCGCGCCATTCTCCAGCGGCGCCGCATTCACGGCGGGGGGCGCGCTGGGCGCCGTCGCCCCTGTGGAGCCCGGCGTCGCAGCCTGGGCGAGCGCGCCGCCGACCATGGCGATCGATAGCGCAATGGCCGTCAGAATTTTCCGGGACATCGACTTTCTCCTTGCTTGGGATCGTTGCCGAGGAAACGCCCCGCCGGAACAAGCGGTTCCGCCCGAAGCCCTATTCAGTCCGGAAGCAAAGTGGAGAACAAAAAAGCCCCTGTCGCGGAACGGCCGGTCATTCCATCGGTTTGGTCTGACAATCCACCACACCAGCGCGATGGGAGACCGGATGGCTGAACCCCCTCTTTTCCAACCCCTTGAAGTCCAGTCCGAAGACCTCGGCGAGCTCGAGAAGCGCTTTCTTCTCGACATATCCAGCGGGGTCGTCCGGGTGGTCGATGCCACGATGATCGCGCGCATGAAGAGTTTCGGGCTGATCGAGGTGCGGAGCCGGCACATCCGTCTGACCGAACGCGGCGAGCTTTTCTGTCGCGTCTATGCGACGAAGCGTCCAGCTTTCGCCGACAGCACGGGCAAGGTCTTGCGCGCGCCACGCTGAAACGCTCGACGGCCCACGATTCGTACCAGCGCAATCCGGCAAAACCACAAGGCGTCAGCGGCGTTTCGGCCGGGTCTTGCCGCCGGTCGCCGGCTCCGACCGGAGGCTCTTCTTCAATGCGTCGAAAAGATTGACCACGTTGCCGACGTTCCTGGACGCCGCGTCACCAGCCGGGCTTTTAGCCTTCGGCAGCTTTTGTTTCTTCTTCGACCGGATCAGCCGGAGCAACTCCTTCTGGACCGGGTCCTCCACCATTGCCGGATCCCAATCCGCGGTCCGTCTGGCAATCAGCGTCTTGATCATGGTCATCAGCTCGGGCGCCGGCCTGTCAACCTCGACCCCGCCGACATAATCCTTGATGTCACGCACCTCGTCGCCGTAGCGCAGCGTCCACAACACGATGCCCGCATCGCGGGGCTCGAGCATCACCGCGCGCTCGCGCCGTGACAGGACCAGCCGGGAAATGCCGACCATTCCGGTCGCCTGCATGGCGTCGCGGATCACCGAAAAAGCCTCCTCGCCAACCCGCCCATCGGGCACCAGGTAATGCGGCTGATCCTGATAAATCCAGGCGATCGAGGCCCGTTTGACGAAACGATCGATGTCGATCGTACGGGTGCTTTCCAAGGCGACATCGTCCAACTCGTCGTCTTCGAGCATGACGTAGTCGTCGGCGCCGGTCTGGTAACCCTTGACCTCGTCATCTTCGTCGACCGCCTTGCCGGTGACGCTGTCGACATAGCGGCTCTCGACCCGGTGGCCGGTTGCCCGGTCGAGCGTGTGGAAGCGCACCTTTTCGCCCTCCGTCGTCGCCGGCACCATCGCCACCGGGCAGGTGACCAGGGACAGCTTGAGATAGCCTTTCCAATACGATCGGGTTGCCATTGGCCAGCCTCGGCATCGACGGCTGCGAGCGCCGTCGCGATGACTTTTCAACGCATGACGGCCCTCGGCAGTTCCGGGCGCCAGCCCGCTTCGGGAACATGCCGCCGATGGAAGCGTTAGGACTTGCGGGCTCCCTCGGAGACAAGCGTCATGCCCTTGCCCAGAGCCAACTGGAAAGGCCATCTGACGGTCGGCGAGCTGAATTGCGCCGTCGCACTGTTCTCCGGCGCCTCAACCACCGAACGGATTGCCTTCCATATCCTCAACCGACAGACCGGCAATCGTGTCCGTCGCGAATTCATCGATCCGGCCAGCGGCAAGACGGTCGATCGCGACGACCAGGTCAAGGGCTACGAGGTTTCGGCCGGTAGCTATGTCGTTCTCGAGCCCGACGAGATCGCCAAGCTTGTGCCGGACAGCGACAAGACATTGGCGATCGAGAGCTTCATTCCCTGCAGCCAGGTCGACACCATCTATTTCGACAAGCCCTATTACCTTGCGCCTGCCGACGCATTGTCGCAGGACACCTTCGCCGTGTTGCGCGAGGGCATGGCCGCCGGCAAGGTCGCCGCCCTCGCCCGGGCCATCCTGTTCCGGCGCGTCCGCGCCCTGTTGATCCGCCCTGACGACGCCAATGGCGCGGGCCTGATCGCCCATACCCTGAAATTCGACTACGAGATCCGCCCGGCCAAGGAGGCCTTCGACGAGATCCCGGCATTGAAGATCAAGGCCGAAATGCTCGATCTCGCCAAACACATCATCAAGACCAAGCAGGGCCGTTTCGATCCCGCCGGCTTCGACGACCGCTACGAAGCGGCGGTCGCGGAGCTGGTGAAGGCGAAGATGGAAGGCCGGCCGCTCAAACGCCGCCCGGCGCCTGTCGCCACGACAGTGGTCGACCTGATGGACGCGCTTCGCGCCAGCGCCGGAGGCACATCGCGCAGCGCGCGGAAAGCCGGGGCGACAAAGCCCAAACCCAAGCCCAAGCCCAAAGCCAAGTCGGCCACGCCGCGAAACAAAGTGAAAAAAGCCGGCTAATGAAAGCCGGACCGCCCCGTTTCGCTGAGATGTTTCCGCCGCACGGACCTGGCCGCAGCGGGAACCGCGGATCGCCTTGCGCGTTCCGGACATGTCATGGCGTGGGGAGGCCGGCGGCAGTGCCGGCGCCCTGAAAGTCCGGAGGCAACGATGTTGACCAGAGTGCTGATGACGACGGCCACGGCACTGGCTCTGACCGTGAGTGCTCATGCCCAGACATCGGCTCCAGCCCCTGCACCTCAATCGGCACCGACGGTGACGCCGGCTCCTGGCGTGCCCGCGGTACGCGCCCCGGCACAACCGACGACCCTGGGCCCCGGCGAAATCACCGTCACCAGCATGCTGGGGGTGAAAATCTACGCACCCAAAGCCGGCACCCCCGCGGCCAATGCCGCGACGCATCGGCCGGGCGCCGCCGCGAGTTCGCCGGGGGCGCCTGCAAGCTCGGCGCCGGCCCGCAACACCGTCATCCTGACGCTTGCGGAAGCCGACTGGAATGCGCTCCGCGAGAACCACGACCATATCGGCGACGTGAACAATATCGTGGTCACCAATGACGGGCGCGCCCACCAGATCGTGCTGGGGGTCGGTGGTTTCCTCGGCATCGGCGAGAAGGCCGTGGCAGTCGACTGGTCGGAGATCAACTGGATGCGTGACCCGACCGGCAAAGTCTTCGGCATCGTCTATCGCACCAAGCTGCAACTGGAGGCGGCACCGCGTTTCGTCGATCGAAGCTAGCGGCCGGACCGGGGTTTGCGGTGCGGATCGCAAGCTTCAACATCAACGGCATTGTCGGGCGCCTCGCGCATGTGCTGGCCTGGCTCGAGACCACCCGCCCCGATATCGTCTGCCTGCAGGAACTGAAGACCTCCGGCTCGAAATTTCCCGCCGCGGCCCTGGCCAAGGCCGGGTATGGCGCCGTCTGGGTCGGCGAGCCCGGCTTCAATGGCGTGGCGATCCTGGCGAGAGGCGCCGAACCGGTGACGATCCGCACCGCCCTGCCGGGCTCCCGGACCGACGCGCAGAGCCGCTATATCGAGGCCGCGGTTCGCGGCATCGTCATTGCTTCGCTCTATTTGCCGAACGGCAACCCGCAACCCGGCCCGAAATTTACCTACAAGCTCGCCTGGTTCGAGCGCCTGATCAGCCATGCGGCCGATCTGCAAGCCGCCGGCGTTCCGGCCATTCTGGCCGGCGACTACAATGTCGTGCCAACCGACCTGGATATCTATCCGAGCCGCTCATGGGCCGACAATGCCCTGCTGCAACCGGAGAGCCGGAAAGCCTGGCGCCGGCTCGCCGACCAGGGCTGGATCGACGCGCTCCGGCAACTGTTTCCCGAGGAACGGATCTATACCTTCTGGGACTACAGGCGGAACCGCTGGCGCCGGGACGCCGGCCTCCGGATTGACCACATGCTGCTCGGCGGCGATGTCGCCGAACGACTTATCGCAGGTGGTGTCGATCGTGCGGTACGAGATCTTCCCCAGGCCAGCGATCATGCGCCCGTCTGGATCGAATTGCGTTGAAATGCGCGCGACACCGATACCCAAGGTGTCGGTTTTTTTCGCGCTTCGCTCGAACCGGTCTGCGACCCCAGACGTTTCACTTCAGTCCATGCAATCCAGGCAATGTCGCCTGGGGAGGAGATTGAGATGAAACGCAATTCTCTCGCTAAGATGACCGTGCTGAGTATCGTTCTGATGCCGGGGCTTGCCTTGGCGCAGGCGCCTGAGCGCGCCCCGGCTCCCGGCGTGCCGCCTGGTGTGGGTGCGGGTGCCGCGACCGGCGCGGTCGGCGGCGCGCTTGTCGGCGGCCCGGTCGGCGCGGCGGTCGGTGGCGTCGCCGGCGCGGTGGTCGGCGGCATCGCCGAGGCATCGCGGCCGCAGTTCCGGACCTATGTGATGGAGCGGCATCATCCGTCCTATCGCTATTCGTCCGAGGTCGTCGTGGGCGCCGAGTTGCCGGCCTCCGGCGTGACCTATTACGAGGTGCCGCGCCAGTATGGCGAGGTGCAGTATCGCTACACCGTCGTCAACGACCGCACGGTGCTGGTCGACCCGCGGACGCGACGGATCGTTCAGGTCATCGAATAAGCCGGCCGAACGCTTCGGTACACAAGCACGGGCGGACGCGCCCGTGCTTCGTCTGTTCAGGCGGCCCCGCTTTGGCGAGGCCAGACAAACCGCAACCGCCCGGAACGGCTCGAGCAGGCCCACGTTGGTTGATTGACGTCTCCGACGAAGACGCCGCTCCCGATCATCCCTCAAACCGACAGGAGACCGCCATGGGCTGGTTCTCGAAGGATATTCAAACCATGGACGATCTGTTCGTCCACACTCTGCGTGACATCTATTATGCCGAAAATCAGATCCTGAAGGCCCTGCCCTCGATGGTCGACAAGGCGACCGATCCGCAACTGCGGGAAGGTTTCGCGACGCATCTCCAGGAAACCAAGGGCCATGTGGCGCGGTTGGAAGAGGTCTTCCGCATGCATGGGGTCGAGGTGAGCGGCGTCGATTGCCCGGCGATCGACGGCATCCTCAAGGAAGCCGACGAGATCACCGGCGAAATCGCCGACAAGCAGGTGCTCGACGCCGCCCTGATTGCCGCCGCCCAGGCCGTCGAACACTACGAGATGACGCGCTACGGCACCCTGGTCGCCTGGGCCAAGCAACTTGGCCGCGCCGATTGCGCCGCCGTGCTCCAGAAAAACCTCGACGAGGAAAATGCCGCCGACAAGAAGCTGACGGCGGTCGCCGATGCCGGCGTCAATTTGCGTGCCGCCAGCTGATCTCCGATGATGCCCGCATTGCCCCCGCGCCTCGCCGGCGCGGGGGTTTTTTTGTGCCGGGAAACTCCCGCCGCGCCGGCCGGGTTCATTTCGAGATCCGTTATCACAAGCCTCAGAACGCCGTGGCGATCATGCCGATGACAGCCAGCGCCATGACGACGGTCGTGGCCCAGCCGAGCCCGCGCAACCATCCCGTCACGATGAAGCGGCCCATGATCGCCGGCCGCGCGGCGATCAGCATCATGATCACCAGCACCGGCACCGCCACGACGCCGTTCAGCACCGCGCTCCAGTAGAGCGCCCGTATCGGGTTGATCGGCGAGACGTTCAGGACGGCCCCCAGCAATGTCGCCAGCGCCAGGACGCCGTAGAAGCGCTTCGCGTCTCCTGGTTTCCGGTCGAGACCGATCCGCCACCTGAATGTCTCGCCGACCGCATAGGCGGCCGACCCGGCGAGCACCGGGATCGACAGCAGTCCGGTTCCGACAATGCCCGCGGCGAAGACGAATTCGGCGGCCGCCCCCGCGATCGGCCGAAGCGCTTCGGCGGCCTGGGCGGAGGTCTCGATCGTGGCGACCGCGTGGGTGTGCAGCGCCGCGGCCGCGGTCAGCATGATGGCGAGCGCGATGAGGTTGGAAATCCCCATGCCGATCATCGTGTCCCACTGGATGCGCCGGAGCGCGACGCGGCCCTGGCCAGGTCTGCTCCTGAGCTTCTCCCGGTGCGTCGACGCCTTGATGTCCTCGGCCTCCTGCGACGCTTGCCAGAAGAACAGATAAGGACTGATGGTCGTCCCAAGCACGGCCACCAGTCCGACGATGTAGGATTGCTCGAGGCGCAGCTCGGGGACCACCAGCCGATGCAAGGCCTCCGGCCAGTCGACATGCGCCATCATCAGGGTCGCGACATAGGCCAGCAGAACCAGCGCCAGCCATTTCAGAAAGGCGACGTAGCGGGCATAGCGCATGAACACCTGGAGCCCCGTCGACAGCACGGCGAAGAACACCAGGTAGGCGAGCGGCGGCCCGCCCACGATCAGGCGCGTCGCATCGGCCATCGCGCCGAGATCCGCCCCGATATTGATGATATTGGCCACCAGCAGCGGCAGGACCACGCTGGCGAGCAACCATGTCGAAAAGTGCTCGCGCATGATGCCGGCAATGCCCTTGCCGGTGGTCCGCCCGATGCGGGCGCTGATCATCTGGACAGCGGTCATCAAGGGATAGCTGAACAACATCGACCAGCCGAGGCTGTAGCCGAACTGGGCGCCCACCTGGCTATAGGTCGCGATGCCGCTCGGGTCGTCGTCGGAGGCGCCGGTGATCAGTCCCGGTCCGAGGATGTCGAGCAGGCGCGCTTTGCCGGAGCCGTCGGCGGGATCTGGCAGTTCCGGATCGCGTTGCTCGGCTGGCTCATGGTTCATCGCGATCGGAACTCCGGAGCCAGGTGCTGCCCGTGAGACCCGGCGCGTCAACCCGGGCGTGAGCGATCAACGTGGCGGAGCCGGTTCCGTTCCACCCCTCGGCCATGCGGCGCCGCGCAGCGACGATCCAGCCGGATCCGACACCGATCATTCCGAACGTGGAACAGTACGGTCACGGCGCCGTTTCACAGGAACGATCCGACATGGAAGGAGGCGCCCCATGCCCCGTGGCGACAAATCCCGATATACCGACAAGCAGGAACGCAAGGCCGACCATATCGCCGAGAGCTACGAGCATCGCGGCGTGCCTGAGAAGGAGGCCGAGCGGCGCGCCTGGGCAACCGTCAACAAGGATGACGGCGGCGGCAAGCAGCCCGGAGGCTCCGGACGCGGCAAGGACACCGGCCATCCCGCCGCGCACAAGGGCGGGCGCAAGGGTGGCGCGGCCGCCGCATCGCGTCCGGCCGCGGACCGCTCGGCCTCGGCGAAGAAGGCAGCCGCCACACGCAAGCGCAACGCCGAGCAGCGGCCGCAGTGAGCCAGCCGGCATGGCGAACGCCTCGATCCCGCGAAGCATCGCTTCGCGGGCCGTTCCCATGTGCGGCGCGCCACGGACAAGCCGGCTAAAGGTAGGGTCCGCAAACCGCTCCGATGGCCCTCCCCGATTCCCCGGCTCTGGAACCCAACCCGCCAGGTCAACGTTTCCTCCAGGCAAAAGGAGGGCCGTCATGACCCAGGACAACCGCTCCAGACACGATCACGACGTTCTGGCCGAGACCAACAAGGACGCCTCCATGGGCGATGAGCCCCATCGCGAAGGCGCCAGGCTCATCGAGCCCGACAATATTCGCCAACCGCCGCTGGAAAGCGCGCCGGGACCCCAGATCATCACGACGGATACCGCGCGCCAGGCGCCGGCGGGATTTCCCGTCCTCTATGTCCTGGTGATCAGCGTCGTCGCGGCCGCCCTGGCGCTCGGCCTCTATACGATCTTCTGGACCCGCACGCTCTGAGCCATGGAGGCATCGCCATGAAACGGCATGACCAACAGGTGTCCGGCGCGGGGGGAGCCAGGATCGGTGACACCACCGACAGCGCTCGCGGCGAGATTGCCGTCGGCATGCACGAGGTCAATGGCCAAACCCTGCGCGTTGCCATCCGCCGAACGGCCAGCAGGCGCCCGCCTCTGCTCATGTTCAACGGCATCGGCGCAAGCGTCGAGATGGCCTCGCCGCTGCTCGAGAAATTGAACCAGACCGACGCCGTCATCTTCGACATCCCCGGCATCGGCGGCTCTCCGGCACCGGCGAAACCCTATCGGATGAGCTGTATCGCCACACTTGGCCATGACCTGATGCGCAAGCTGGGTCACGAGCGCTTCGACGTGGCCGGCCTCTCCTGGGGCGGAGCGCTTGCCCAGCAGGTGGCGCATCAATATCCCAGGGCCTGCCGGAAGCTGATCCTGGCCGCCGCGGCCACCGGAGCGCTGATGGTGCCGGGCAACCTGTGGGCCCTGGCCAAACTCGTCAGTCCGCGCCGTTACTCCGACCGGGGCCACCTGCGGTCGATCGCCGGCTCGATCTATGGCGGGTCGTTCCGGAGCAATCCCGCCCTCGTCGACACCTTCGCCGCCCAGATGGGCGGAACCCATGGCCACGGCCTCTTCCTGCAATTGCGCGCTCTGCTGGCCTGGACCAGCCTGTTCTGGCTCCGGAACCTGCGTCAGCCGACCTTGATCATGGCCGGAACCGACGATCCCCTTATACCGGTCGCCAACGCCGTGCTGATCGCCAAACTGATACCGCGCGCCCGTCTGCAACTGATCGCCGACGGTCACCTCTTTGTGGTCACCGAGCCGGGCTGGTCGGCCGAGACGATGGAGCGGTTTCTCGACGAGCCCGATGAAACGCCCCCGTCGGCGGCGGACCACTGAATCCGGATGATGGATGCTTGCCATGGCCGGGAAATCGGCCAGGCGAACGGCAAAGAGCCCGGGAAATCCGGATATTGTGGATGGCTCGCGAGCGGCCGCGCTGGCCGACGGTCCGGCGAGCGCCAGACAGGTCATGGCTGTTGACGGGGCAAGCGGCACCCGGCCGATCAGGCAGCCAGCGAGCGCTCCCGGTAGAGGATGCGCCGCGCCTCCGCCCGATAGGCCTCCCGTGCCACGTCCGACAGTTCGGCCCAGGTCACATTGGTCAGGCATTCCCGCAGGAACAGCTTCTTGGCCATTCGTTCAACGTCCGCCAACGCAAACATCTGAAACTCACCTTTCATGCCTCCGGCGGCGCTCGCGAAGGTTCGCGATCGTCGCCTTCGGCGAGCTAACGCCCAACCCGCCGCGAGGTTCCACCGGCCGCGGGTCAATCCGATTCGCATGACCGTTTTCTGCAGGGCGCTCCGTTTCGGATCGCCATTTTCACAACCAGTCTCGCGTCAGCCCTTGCCACCTCGCCGCAATGCCCTGGCCTTGGCGCGAAAATCGCTCCAAGGGTCGGTCTTCAGGATTGCCTCCAGGGCATCCGACCCGACCTTGTAATCGGCTGGCCCTATGCCCTCCTCCACCGCCTGCCAGGACACCGGCATGGCAACCGTCGCGCCCGGACGGGCCCGGGTGGAATAGGGCGCGACCGCCGTCGCGCCGCGGCCGTTGCGCAGGTAGTCGATGAAGATCTTGCCCTTGCGGGCGCTTTTCGCAAGCGTCGCCGTATAGGCCTTCGGTTCGGCCTGCGCCAGCGCGCGGGCGAAACCCCCAGTGAAAGCCTTGATCTCGGGCCATTCCGCCTCGGCGTCGAGCGGCATCACCACATGGAAGCCCTTGCCGCCGGAGGTCTTGGCGAAGCTCGCGAAACCGAGATCGGCCAGCCGGTCACGCACGGTCAGGGCGGCATCGCGCACCCGCTCCATGTCGACACCCGGATCGGGATCCAGGTCGAAGATCACCTGGTCCGGCCGTTCGAGGCTTGCGATGGTGGAACCCCAGACGTGGATCTCGACGACGCCCAGCTGGACCAGGGCGGCCAGCCCGTCGAAATCCCGGATGGACAGCAGTTCCTCGCCGTCTTTCGGGTCCTTCAGCGTGGCGATCGCGCCATGCATGCCCGCTGAAGCGTGTTTCTGGAAAAAGGTCGGCTTGCCGATGCCATCGGGCGCGCGCAACAGGCTGAGCGGCCGGTCGACGACATGGGCCTGCATGCGCGGCCAGACCGATTGGTAATAGGCCAGCAGCCCGCTCTTGGTGAGCCCGGTATCCGGCCACAGCACCTTGTCCGGGTGGCTCAGCGTGACACCGGTCTCCGGCGGCGGACCCGCCTTGGCCGGCTTGCGGCTGCCACCGCGAGATGCCGACCCTGCCTGCGGCCGGGCCTGCTCCATGACCACCTCCTTCGCCGGTTTGTCCTCGCGCAGACCCTTGAACGACGCCTGGCGCAGCATCCTGTCGGCCGTCCAGGCCCGGAACTCGACCTCGGCGGCCAGTTCCGGCCTGACCCAGACGATACCCTCTTCCCGACCAGCGTCTCCGGTAAAGGCCGACTTGGATATCCTGAGGGCATCGAGGCGTGCCCTGAGATCGGCCATCGTCCGTCTGTCGAAACCGGTACCGACGCGCCCGGCGGGCTTGAGAGCCCCCGCCTCGTAATAACCGACGACCAGCGAACTCAGGCCCCGCCCCGCAACCTTCGAAGCAACGTAGCCGGCAATGACGAACTCCTGGCTGAGCGTGCATTTCGATTTCACCCAGTCGCCGCCACGGCCGCTGCGATAGGGGGCGTCGGAGCGCTTGGAGACGACACCTTCGAGGCCGAGCTTGCAGGCGTGCTTCAGCATGACCCGCCCCGGCTCGGCGAAATGCTCGCTGTAGCGAAGGCACCCGCCATCGGCATAGGTCAGCAAATCGTCCAGTCGTTCCTTGCGCGCCACCAGCGGGTCGGGCCTGAGGTCACGCCCGTCGAGATGCAGAAGATCGAAGGCAAAATAGACGAAACCGTCGTCCTGCCCCTCCGACAGCGCTCGCTGCAGGGCGGCGAAGGACGACAGGCCGGCATCGTTCATCACCACGATCTCGCCGTCGAGCAGAGCGGTTTCGCAAGGCAGGGCCTTCATTGCCTTCGGCAGGGACCGCCCGAACCGCGAGGTCCAGTCGAGCCCCGTGCGGGTCAGCAGCGTCACCTGTCCATGGTCGATGCGCGCCTCGACGCGATAGCCGTCGAATTTGACCTCGTGCAGCCATTGGGCGCCCTCGCCCGGCGCCTGCCTGAGGGTGGCAAGACAAGGTTCGACGAAGTCCGGCAGGCGATCCTCCGACGGGCGCCTGCGCCGCCCCTTGCTCGATTTGGCCTTGCTCAATTCGGGTTGGCCCGCCTTGGCCCGGCCGGCCGGCGGCGACACCGTCTTGCCGGCCCCGACCTCCTCGACGGTCAAGCCGGATTTCACCGAGACGGGCTCGTCCATCAGGATATCGCCATCGTCGCGCGCTGCCGCATCCTGCGCCTTGATCAGCAACCAGTTGTCGCGCGTCTCGCCCCGCCGGGGCTTGAGTCGAACCAGATGCCAGCCGCCCTTCAGCTTGTGTCCTTCCAGGGTGAACGACAGGTGCCCCTTGGCCAGGCCCTTGGCCGCATCGCCCTCCGGCAACCAGCGCCCTTCGTCCCACACGATTACCGCCCCGGCGCCATAATTGCCCTTAGGGATCGTGCCTTCGAAGTCGCGGTAGTCGAAGGGATGATCTTCGACATGAACGGCGAGCCGCTTTTCGCCCGGATCGAGGCTCGGCCCCCGGGTGACGGCCCAGCTCCACAGCACGCCGTCATGTTCGAGGCGCAGGTCGTAGTGAAGCCGTCGCGCGGCGTGTTTGTGCACGACGAACACGCCGTGCTGACCTTTCGCCGCGCCGGCGTTGCCGGTCCCGGCAGGCTCCCGCGTACGGCCGAAATCGCGTTTGGCGCGATAGAGGTCCAGCCCGGGCATCGCCTGTCCTCCTCTAACCCCGGTCACCCCTCGCGCGCCGGCCGCCGTCAGCGGGTGGCGGGACGCGCGTCATTGCGCCAGGACCATGCCGAGCGGCGCTTCGACCGACCATTCGAGGCCGCTGGGCTGATAGCTGATCGCGGCCCGCGCGTGCAGCGAGGCTTCGGTCATCCGCACCAGCACGATATGGCCGAAACCGAGCTGCGCCGGAGCGCTGACCACAGGTCCTCCGGACTCGGTCCAGATCAGAACGAAACGGCCCGTTTCATCAAGAATACTCCACCGCAGCCGGACATTCCCTTGCCTGGACGACAAGGCTCCGAATTTGAGCGCATTGGTCGACAGCTCATGCAGCGCCATGCCCAGCGCCTGCGCGCTGGTTGGCGATAGCAGGAGCGACGGTCCTTCGATCTCGATCTGCGGCGCTGCCGGGTCATTCGCGTGTTGGAGCTGGCTCCTGGCGAGCGCCATGATGTCGACGCCGGCCCAATTGCTGTCGAACAGCAGGTCCTGGCTCGCCGCCATGGACTGGAGCCGGCCGGACAAGGTGTTGGCGAAAGCGCCGGCGGACTGTGTCTTGACCGTCTGACGGACGATCGCCTCGATGATCGCCAGCATGTTCTTCGAGCGATGCGCCACTTCACGCATCAGCATGTCGCGGATGTCCTCGGCCCGGCGCGCCTCGCTGATGTCTCGGGCGATCTTCGAAGCCCCAACGATCACGCCTTGGCTGTCGATGATCGGCGAAATCGTCACCGAGACCGGCACCTCGGAGCCGTCCTTTCTCATCCTGATGGTGCTGAACGTATCGACCCGCCGGCCGCTCCGGATGCTGTCCAGGATGGCCTGCTCCTCCGCGTGCCGGTTCGACGGGATGAGCCGCATGATCGGACCGCCGACCATTTCCTCGGCCGAAAAGCCGAAGATCCGCTCGGCGGAGCGGTTCCAGGACGTAATGATGCCGTTCAGATTCTTGCTGACGATGGCGTCATCGGTCGAATCGACGATGGAGGCGAGCAGCGCCTGATAGTCCAGTCCTGCTTGGGTCTGCGCCATGCCTGCCCGCCCCGTTGCCAGTCGATATGCCGGTTTCGCAGGCGAATGCGCAGCCGGCACGATGCGCCCCGAAAGCCGGGACGTCCTATGATACTCCCGGAATAGCACCGAAGTTCCAACGGCTTCGTCTCGCGATCGCCGGCATGGCTCGCGTCGAAGGGTCGCAGCGCGCGAACGGCGTCCTAACGTCCGGGCTCGACGATCGCGCCGACGGCAGCGACAATGGCTCCCGGGGATCATCATGCCCACCGGCCCGACCACGCCTGCTTCGCAACCGAACCCAATGACAGCGCCGGACGCCGCGTCGCCCTGGATCGCCGCCGGCCGATCCTTCATCATCGAATATGAGGACGCCGCCGGCCGATCGCAGCTTCGGCCCGTCACGGTGTGGTCGGCCAGGACGGGCAAGGACGGGGTTCCGATCCTCATCGCCCAGAGCCACGACCGCCAGGCGCTCCGTTCGTTCCGGCTCGACCGGATCAAGGCGGTGGCCGATCTCGACGGCGTGGTTCAAGAGCCCTTGAGCGATTTCTACCGCAACGTCCTCGGGTTAACCTGGCCGGTTCCCGGCCGTGCCGCCGTCCAGCCAAGACCGGAGGCCGATCGCGGGGCCCTGATCCGCAAGGTGGCGCGCCAAGGCGGCCTGGTCCTGCTGGCGGCGATGGCCGCCGCCGACAGCGACGTTTCCGCCGAGGAGATCGAGGTGATGCTCGATCACGCGCTTCGCCACTGCATGGCGGAGGGTATCACGCCGACCGAGGCCGAGGCCCGGCGCCTGCGCCGGTCGATCGCCCGGATGCGGCCGTCGTCCGAGGCGGTCGAGGCCGCCGTCGCGATGCTCTCACGCGCCGATCGCGCCACCATCGAGGCCGTGCTGGCCGCGTGCCTAAAGGTCTGCGACGCGGACGGCTTCCGCCACCACCGCGAAATCACCCTGCTGAACACCATCCGTTTCGGCCTGACCGGCCAGCGACCGCCCGATACTGCGTAACGAAGCCGGCCCTTCGGAGCGTGCCGCGACCGACGGCACACGACTCGAAAATATACGTCTTTTCAGTGCCAAGCGCTGCGATTGACCGCCTTCGACACTTGCCCGCGATTAACCCCGGACTTGCCCGCGATAACCCTTGGCAGAAGCTCATGCGAACCTCCACGTCCCCCCTTCCCTCCCTCGCTACGCTCGGTCGCCGGGGGTGACGTGGAGGCCTCATTTCTCCGCATTCTCCATCTCATTTTTCGCCGCTGAGATATGTGAATCCGATAGGGACGCACCCCGAAGACAACATCCGGCGGCACGCTTTCGCCCAATACCCCCCATGGAAACGGTCGATCACGGTCCCGTTGATCGACAGGTCCGCCGCGGCGGTTGACCCGATCCTCGGGGGAGGCATTCATGGGCGTCTTCGATCACCTGTCGGTTGCGATCATGATCGGCCTTGGCTTCCTGACCGGCGTCTTCGTCGCGGCTCAACGCCTGGTGTTCTAGCCGTCAGGCGGATCCGTCCGCGACCTCGGCCGAGATGGCGATCACATTGGCCTCGAAGATGACCACGGCTCGAAAGCCGCTGGTCAGGGGTTCTTCCGTCATCACGTAGCCCTGTTCCACCAGTTCGGCGGCGAGGTCCGTGAGATCGCGGGCATCCCTGACCAGAATGGTCCCCGAGACCGTCTGGACGGCATAGTTGGACATGCTCTGCTCCTCATGCGGGTCGGTCGCCTCGGGCCGTGCGCCTTGCCGCCCGGGTCTCCGCTCAACCCACCGCATGCCTCATGGTTCCGACGTCCCGGAACAGGCACCGCTCAGCGTTTCCAGGCTCACGGCTCGGTCGCCTCGATCGGCATCGTATCGAGCGCCGCTCCCTCATCCGTTTCGCCGGGTTGTCGCACCGGCTTGGCCGCGACCACCTCGGCCTCGGCCAATCTCCGGTAGAGATTGCGGGCCCGGCGAACCGGCCACCAGTCGTAGAACAGGATCTGCGCCGGCCGCCAATTGGCGACCCAGCCGAACACCGAGATGCCATCGCGAATGCCCTCGCGCCAGCCGTCCCGTATCGGCGCCTCGTCGACGAGCCGCGACAGAGCGGTGCAGCGCGCCAGGACGACCAGTCCGATGGCGAGCGAGATCAGCCCGGTGCGGATGAGTTTCCGCAAATTCTGCGCCTCGGTCGCGGCGGACCGCTTGAAATGGATCCGTAGCACCTTGCGCAGCTTGGCGACCGCCCGGCGATCCGCGGCCTCGCCGCGCAGGCCCAGTTCGACGACGAAGCGGTTGCGCCGCGGCGCATACCATGCCTCCGACGCAATGTACTGGGCGGCGGTCGAATTGAGGCTGAACTCGTGAAACGGCGACGGATCGAACGTCGAGAACAGCTGGTCGACGTCATGCACATCGAGCGCGATGCGCGTGACTTCTTCGTCCGGTCCTAATTGCATGGCCTGGCACCCGCGGGCTTTCTGGCGACGACGACAAGACGCCGGCAGGGATCCAACACGAAACGAAGCGGCCAGCCCCTGGTTCCGTCGTCGATGGCGCCGGCGCCATGCCGCTTTGCCGGGAACGGATCGACGGCTTGCGGGTTGAACATCCTGTGAACGCCGGAGCCCCAATCGCTCGAAACGATCAAAGACTTCGAAGACGCCGGAGCCGAGCCATAGCTCCGCCGCTTTTTGGGGGTGCCGTATCGACCCGCGAAATGGCACCGCCGGACCCGACCGGCGCCTTGACCGTCGAAGCCCCTGCTCCCGTCAGGAGGTCACGCCGATGAAGATCGCCCAGATTGCCCCGCTCTGCGAGCGGGTCCCACCGCGCTTTTACGGCGGTACGGAACGTATCGTTTCTTATCTGACCGAAGAACTGGTCCGGCAGGGGCATGACGTAACCCTGTTCGCCAGCGGCGATTCCGTCACCGCGGCCAATCTGGTCCGCTGCACCGACATGGCCTTGCGGCTGAACCCGTCGGTCAAGGATTACCTGCCCTATCATGTCATCATGCTGGACGAGGTCGCCCGTCGCGCCGACGATTTCGACGTCCTCCATTTTCACATCGACATGCTGCAGTTTCCGATGCTGCGCGGCGGCATGGCCGATCGGACCGTGACGACCCTGCATGGCCGGCTCGACCTTCCCGACATGATACCGTTCTACGCGGCCTTTCCCGAGGTGCCGCTGGTGTCGATCTCGCAGCATCAGCGCGAGCCCATGCCGCAGGGCCTCAACTGGGCCGGCAATGTCCATCACGGGCTGCCGCCCGACCTTCTGGCGTTCACCGCGCGCCCGGCGGGCGACTATCTTGCCTTCCTCGGCCGCATATCGCCGGAAAAGCGGCCGGACCGGGCGATCGAGATCGCGCTTGCCGCCGGCGTGCCGCTGAAGATCGCCGCCAAGATCGACAAGGTCGACCAAGTCTATTGGGCGACCGTGATCGAGCCGATGGTGAAGGCGCATCCCAACATCGATTTCATCGGCGAGATCGCCGAACACGAAAAGCCCGCGTTCCTGGGCAATGCGCGCGCCCTGCTGTTTCCGGTCGACTGGCCGGAACCGTTCGGGCTGGTGATGATCGAGGCGATGGCCTGCGGCACGCCGGTGATCGCCTTTCGCGCCGGCTCGGTGCCGGAGGTGATCGATCACGGCCGCTCCGGCTTCATCGTCGACACGATCATCGAGGCGACCGAGGCGGTTGCCCGGGCCGGCTCGCTGAGCCGTGCCGGCGTGCGCGCAACCTTCGAGCAGCGCTTCACCACCGGGCGCATGGCCCGGGACTATCTGGACATCTACCGCCGCCTGCCCGGCGTCCAGGCCGAGGCCGCCCGTTTTCGCCACCGCAGCGGCGAGGCAGCGGGCCTGCATCTGGTCTCGTCGGCTTCGCCGGCATGACGTGAGAACAGTCGGCGCGCGATCCATCGGCGCGCGCCGGGCAAGCGTTTCAATCGGGATCGAACATGTCCGCGCAGAAGGGTCGAAGCCGATGCCGACGATCAGCGCCGCAGCCGTTCCACACGCGCCGGTACCGGCCGGCGGGACGCCCCCGCCACTGGCGCAATTCTTCATCCCCGCCGCTGCTTCGCTGCAGGAGCGCCAGCCCCGCACGCTCAAGCATGGCGATACCTTCGCCGTGTTCGACCACAACGGCGATGCGCTGGCCGGGCCCGGCAGTCCCGAGGGCCTCTACCATCGAGACACCCGCTATCTGTCGCACCTCTATCTGACCACCGGCGGCGCGCGGCCGATGCTGCTGTCCTCGACCCTGCGCGACGACAATGCGGCACTGACCTGCGACCTGACCAATCCGGACCTGTTCGACGATCGGGGCAACCTGATCCTCGGCCATGACCTCGTCCATATCAGGCGCTCGCGCTTTCTCTGGAACGCCGCCTGTTTCGAGCGGCTGGCGGTGCGCAATTTCGACACCGTGCCGCGGGCCATCAGGCTGACGCTGGCCTTCGCCGCCGATTTCGCCGATCTGTTCGAAGTGCGCGGTACGACGCGCCTCAGGCGCGGCACACAGCATCCGCCGCGGATCCACCCGGACGGCGTGACGCTCGCCTATACCGGGCTCGACGAGCGCCGCCGCCAAACCCGCTTGCGGTTCGAGCCGGCACCGAACCAGATCAGCGCTGAGGTGGCGCTATTCGATATCACGCTGGCGCCCGGCGAGCTCAGGCCTCTGTTCATCGAGGTTCGCTGCGACCCGGACAAGGCGCTGCTGCCGACACGGCGGGCCTTTTTCCTGGCCTTGCGCGACTCGCGCCGGGCGCTCCGGGCGTCGTCCTCGCGGGCGGCCTCGATCTCGAGCTCCAACGAAATCTTCAACGAAGCGGCGCGGCGCAGCGTCTCCGACCTCTACATGCTGGTCACCGACACCCCACAGGGCCCCTACCCCTATGCCGGCATCCCCTGGTTCTCGACCGCCTTCGGCCGCGACGCGCTGATCACTGCCCTGCAGATGCTCTGGCTCGACCCGGCGATCGCCCATGGCGTGCTCGGCTATCTCGCCGCCAACCAGGCCACCAAAATCGATGCGGCCGCCGATTCCGAACCCGGCAAGATCCTGCATGAAATACGCCAGGGCGAGATGGCCGAACTCGGCGAGGTGCCGTTCCGCCGCTATTACGGCAGCGTCGATTCGACCCCTCTCTTCGTCCTGCTGGCCGGGGCCTATCTCAGGCGCACCGGTGACCGCGATACGGTCCAGACGCTCTGGCCGAACATCGAGGCGGCCCTTGCCTGGATCGACCAATATGGCGATTGCGACGGCGACGGTTTCGTCGAATATTCGCGCCGCACGGCGGAGGGATTGATCAACCAGGGCTGGAAGGACAGCCATGACAGCATCTTCCACGCCGACGGCACGCTCGCCCGCGGACCGGTCGCCCTGGTCGAGGTTCAGGCCTATGTCTTCGGCGCCTGGGTCGCCGCCGCCGAGATCGCATCGACGCTCGGCAATGCCGCGCTCGCCGTCGATTTCGAGGCCAGGGCCGAGAGGCTGCGCAAGCATTTCGACGAGGTCTTTTTCGATGCCGAGCTGGGCACCTACGTGCTGGCGCTGGACGGCGACAAGCGTCCCTGCCGGGTGCGCGCGTCGAATGCCGGCCATGCCCTGTTCACCGGTCTCGCCCTGCCCCAACGCGCCAAGGCGGTAGTGGGAACGCTGATGGCGAAGACCTCGTTCTCCGGATGGGGCGTGCGCACCCTGGCCACGACCGAGGCCCGCTACAACCCGATGAGCTATCACAACGGCTCGGTCTGGCCGCATGACAACGCACTGATCGCCGCCGGTTTTGCCCGTTATGGCTTCCGGCGCGAAGCGGCGCGCATTTTCGAAGGGCTCTACGCCGCCTCGATCTATATCGACCTCCATCGTCTGCCGGAGCTGTTCTGCGGCTTCCCGCGCCAGCGCAGCCACGGGCCGACCTTCTATCCGGTCGCCTGCTCGCCGCAGGCCTGGGCAGCGGCGACGCCGCTGTCGCTGGTTCAGTCCTGCCTCGGTCTCGGCTTTGACACGAGCGAAGGCCAGATCACCTTCGACCGGCCGGTCATGCCCGATTTTCTGAACGAGATCACGTTGCGCGGCGTCGCGGTCAACAGTGGCTCGATGGACGTTTCGCTGCGGCGAACCGGCACCGAGGTCGTCGCCAATGTCCTGTCGCGGCGCGGTCATGTTCGTGTCGTCACCATGAGTTAGCCTGGGTTCCGATTGCGGCGGGCGAGGCCCTTGGAACGACTTCAAGGGTAACGCGTTGCCCGTAAACCCGGCGGTCGGGACCGCGCAATGGGCCGGAGAGCATTGATGAAACGCCAGCTGCGCAGCGCCATGGCCGGCATGTCAAGCAACGAGCCGACCGGCCGCGCGATGTTCGGCTGGGGCATGGCCGGTGTCGTGCTCCTGGTGCTCATGGTGCTAAGCTGGAGCTGACGGCCGGCAAGCCCTGATCCGCATGTCCTTGCCGAAGGCCGGGGAGACTTCGCTGGCGAGACAGGACCGATGACCATGGACGATACGGCAGGGACCATCCTCGAACTCGACAAGCGCATCGCCGCGACCCGCGACAATATCCGCCAACTCGTCGAACAGGCGGCCGCGGTGACCGGCGCCGCGTCGGAAGAGGCGACCGCCGAGCGGATGGCCGAACAGGAATCCCTGCTCGCCGAACTCATCAAAGCGAAAGACGAACTGACCGGAGGGACGCCATGAACACGGCCAATCTTCAGCTCGAGGGCCTGTGCATGGCCGTGGCCTCGCTGACCCGCCTGCTCGTCCAGAAGGGCGTCGTGACATCGGCCGAAGTGGACCTGGCGCTGCACAAGGCCGAGGCTAGCCTGACCGGCGGCGAGCGCCAATCGGAAGACCTGTCGCCCGCCAATCGCAACGCCGTCGTCTTTCCGCTGCGACTACTCAGGCTCGCCAACAGCCGGCTCGATCAACCCGAGCCGTCCTTCGCCGAATTGGCCGTGCTCGTCGGCGAGACCAAGCGTCCCTATAACGACCAGATGTGACCTGGGTCGGGGTACGACCGCAACCCGACCTCTCAGGGCGGCGCCGCGCCGTCGCGAGGGTTGCCGCGCCGGCGTCGGCGCAATCCGTCCGCGCGTCGCGCTGCGCTCGAAAATGGGCCCGCCTCGTTGCCGAAGCGGGCCAGGGAGGTCTTGGGCATATCGGCTGCAGTCCGATCCCCGACAGACCGCCTTGCGACGGAATATCTCCGGGAGAACCAATCGACAGTCTAGCCTCACGGACCGCCATGGCCAGCCGGCCGAAGGACTGAGGGGCGACCGGCACGACGCAACGCGGGCGTGCCGCGGCCGCGGCTCCGCCGGCAATCCCCGATCATGTCTTTTGACATTGTGCCATCCGGCAACCCCGATAGGGTCGCCGTGCAAGGCCTGCAGGACGGCCAGCCAAGAGGCCGCTCCAGCATGCCGACGACTTCAGGATTTGCGATCGGCGACCGCGTGGTCGCCAAGGCCGATGGGCGCGAGATGGAGGTGGTGAGCGTCCGCCTCGCCGGCGCCTGCAAGGCGGCGATCTATTGCGCCTGGGGGCCCAGAGGCTCGCATCGGGCCATCAGACGGTTCCTGCCTCATCAGATCGAGAAGATCGGCAAAGTCGAAAGGCCTGCCGCGGCCAAGGCCATTGAGGACGATCCGGCGAGCAACGGCGGCGGGACCGCATGACAAGACCGCCTTTGCCCCGGGCGCCCGGATCGCCCCGGCCCGTGCGTGCCCGGCCGAAACGACCGTCATGGAGCGGCCGCTCCGGATAGCGGCCATGGCGTCTCAGGCCCAGCTTCCGGTCACCGACCCGGCGCCCGGCGCCTTGGCACGATCCTTCCCCGCGTCGGATCGAGCGTCAGCGAGCAATCGATCGTCGGCAGGCGGATTATCGAGATCGGCGACAGCCTCACCGATCTCCTCGCGCTCGCATCGGTCCTTGGACGAAGGCCCGCTTGGCGCGGCAGCCCGGCGCGACGCGCCCTCACCGCCATCGGTCGCGCTTTCGGCGGTTTCCCGCCCCCACATGCGTCCGAGATCGTCGGCCAGCGGCCCCGGCTCGGAGGGTCTTTCCGGTGCCAGGACCGGGACGGGGATGATGCTGTGCATGTCGGCCTCCTGGGTTTATCCTCAACCAACGGCCGGAGGCGGCCGTCGTTCCCGGCGCGCGCGACACGGGCGGCTCGATAAAAAAAGGCCCGCCGGGTGGCGGGCCATGCCATCGTTTGGAGATCGGCGGCCCGGCCGAGCCGCCGAAAAGGTGCAGAAGAGTGTCAGCGCCGGGTTCAGCGCCGCTGGCCGCTCTTGTGATCGCCCTCGTGGGCCGGTCCCTTGTGACCGGGTTCCCGCTCACGATCATCGGCACCGCCCCGCTGGCCGCCATGCTGCGGGCTGCCGCCCGTCTGGCTCTGCTGCTTGCCCTTGTCGTCCTGCTTCTGACCGGACTGATGAGAGTCGCTGCCGTGCTGCTTGTTCATGATCATGGTCCTTTCAAAAGCCCCCCGCCTGTAAGGGAAAGGCTCCCGGCGGCAGAAAGTTCCCGCGGCCATGACAATCCCCGCTGAAGGCCGGCCGCGGCACGCAGGCGCCAGCTTTGCGCGGCTATGGGCCGATCATGGTGCGCAGCCGCGCGGCGAGCACGTCCATCGAAAAGGGCTTGGTGACCATGGCCATGCCGGGCTGCAGGAACCCTTGCGCGACCGCGGTACTCTCCGCATAGCCGGTCATGAAGAGCACCTTGAGGTTCGGCCGTTTCATGCGCGCGGCATCGGCGACCTGACGCCCGTTGAGGCCGGGAAGACCGATATCGGTCACCAGGAGGTCGATGCGCTGGTCCGATTGCAGGATATCCAGGCCGGCCGGCCCGGTTGCTGCTTCCAGCGCCCGATAGCCGAGCTCGTGCAGCACCTCGACGACCAGGGCGCGGACCACCGCTTCATCCTCTATCACCAGCACCGTCTCGCCGGTCTCGGCGGCAGGCGCATCGAGGGCGGCGGCCGACGGCGCATCGGTTTCTTCCTCGCCGCGCCAGCGCGGCAGGAAGATCTTGACGGTCGTGCCCGTACCGACTTCGGTCCAGATCTTCGAATAGCCCTCCGACTGGCGCGCGAAGCCGTAGATCATCGACAAGCCGAGGCCGGTGCCCTGCCCGATCGGCTTGGTGGTGAAGAACGGATCGAAGGCGCGTTCCACGACGGCCGCGGCCATGCCCGTGCCGGTATCACGCACCGAGATGCAGACATATTCGCCAGGCCGAACGTCGTGGGCGCGGGCCGATTGAGCTTCATCCAGAAGGGCATTGCTCGTCTCGATCGTCAGCTCGCCGCCATCGGGCATGGCGTCGCGGGCATTGATCACGAGATTGAGGATCGCACTCTCCAACTGGTTCGGATCGCAGCGTGTCAGCCACAATCCGGCCGCCATGACCAGCTCCAGCGTGATCTTTTCGCCGATCGTCCGGCGCAGCATGTCCTCCATGGAGACGACCAGCGCATTCGCCCTGACCGGCTTCGGGCTGAGAGGCTGCCGGCGGGAGAAGGCGAGCAGGCGATGGGTCAAGCCCGCGGCACGGGTGGCGGCGGTCATGGCACCGGTGACGAAGCGGCCGATATCCTGGGTCCGACCTTGGGCAAACCGCTTCTGAATGATATCGAGAGACCCGATGATGCCCTGCAGAAGATTGTTGAAGTCATGGGCGATACCGCCGGTCAATTGGCCGACGGCCTCCATTTTCTGGCTTTGGCGCAGTGCTTCATGCGCTTCGGTCAGCGCCACCGTGCGTTCGGCGACCCGGTCTTCCAGCGTGGCAGCCAGCCGCGCCAGTGCCTCGACCGCCGTCTTCTGGTCGTCGATATCGGTGTTGGTTCCGATCCAGCGCCTGGGCGATCCGGGCTCGCCGTCGATGGCGACGGCCCGGGCGATATGCCAGCGATAGGCGCCATCGGCCCGGCGCAGACGAAATTCGGTTTGATACGGCGTGCCGTCCCGCAGCGACCGGGCCCAGCCGTCGGCGGCTTTGAGAAAGTCGTCGGGATGGACCATGACGGCCCATTTGGCGCCATCGAGTTCGCCGGGCTTGAACCCGGAATAGTCATAGACCCGATCGTTGAACCAATCGAGTTGGCCGTCCTGCGGCGCGGTCCAGACGTGGTTGGGCATCGCCTGAGCGAAGCTGCGGAAGCGCTTCTCGCTTTCCGACAGCGCAGCCTCGGCGGCCTTTCGCGCGGTAATCTCCAGAAACAGGACCGCGAAGCGGTCCGGTCCGGTGCGATGAGCGCGCGCCTCGAACCAGCGGTCGGCAAGTGCCGCGATATGGATATCGAGCATTGCCGGCTCGCCGGTATCGACCACCCTGGCATAGGCGGCGATCACCTCGTCCTCGATATCGGCGACGACCTCCCGGACGCGGCGCCCGACCGCATCGCCAGGTGCAATTCCGGTATGAGCCTCGAAGGCCGGATTGAGCTCGATAAACCTGAAATCGACCATGCGGCCGTTGGCATCGCGCACCGCTTCGGCCAGGAAGAAGCCCTCGTGCATCTGCGCGAACAGATCGTGCAGCCGGGCCTCGCTCGCCTGTTTCGCCTCCTCGGCGCGCCGCCGGTCGGAGACGTCCATGGTGACGCCGACGAACCGGCGTCCAGCCGCATTCGGCGTATCGACGACCTCGCCGCGCCGGGCGATCCAGCGCTCCTCGTTGGTATCGGCGCGGCGGATCCGGTACTCGGTATATTCGAGCGGGTTGGAGCGCAGCATCCGTGACGGGCCGGATCGCTCGCGGTCATCGGGCTGGATCATCGCCACCAGCAGCCGGTCGGTCAGATCAAGCCCGAGCGGAACCCCCCAGATGCGGCGGAACTCATCCGAGGCATCGAGCTTTCCCGTCTCCGGATACCATTCGAACGTGCCGACGCCGCCGGCCTCCTGCGCGATGCGAAGGCGCTCCTCCGCGCGGATGCGTCCGGTGGTTTCGACCACGACGGCCAGGACGCCGGCGGGCTTGCCGGCATCATCGAGCACCGGACTGTAGTCGAGGTTGAGCCAGACATCCTCGGGCACGCCGTTGCGATGCAGCACCAGATGCTGGTCGCTATACGCCAGGGCCCGTCCCTCGCCATGGACCACCTTCAGCACATTGGCGTTGAATTCGGACACCTCCGGCCAGCCGTCCAGCACTTTCGAGCCGAGCGCCTCCGGATGCCGTCCGCCGGCAAAAACCGAATAGGCGTCGTTATAGATCATGATGCCGTGGGCCCCCCAGAGCAGCACCATCGGCAATTGCGACTGGAGCACCAAGCTGGTGGCGAGCTTCAGGCTCTGCGGCCAGCCGGCCACCGGTCCGAGCGTCGCCGACCAGTCGCGCTCGCCGATGAGCGCGCCGGTCGTGCCGCCATTGGCCAGGAAGGCGGGCGGCGGGGACGGAGAGAGTTCGAGCATGACGTCTTCCGGAACCGAGACTTGCCGGCAGCCGCGGCCGGAAGGATATGACGAGGACCGCGGCACCGCGGCTATCGGACCGGCCGGCTGCCGCCGCAGGACGACGCCGAGAGCAGGCCGGCAAGCTTTTCCGACAGATCCCGCTGCAGGTAGGGCTTGTCCAGGCGTGGCAGGTCGCTGCTCACTCCCGCGGGAAGTTCGGCATAGCCGGTCGCAAGCAGGATCGGGATGCCCGGCCGGAGCGCCCGCGCCTTGGCGGCGAGCTCGACGCCGGTCATTCCGGGCATGGCGTGGTCGGTGATGATGGCGTCGACGCCCTGCCCGCTCTCCAGGATATCCAGGGCCTCCTTGCCCGAATTGGCCTGGATCACCTGATGGCCGAGATCCTCCAGCATATCGACGGTGCTCATCGCGATGAGAAAGTCGTCGTCGACGAACAGGATCGTACATGGAGGCAGGGTCGCGCACGGAGGCTTGCCGTCATTCTCCATCATGTCGTCTCCGCAGCGGCCCCAGACATCTTCCCTGCACGGCTTGCCTCGACCTCATCGAGACCCATCATGCAAGCTCAGCTTTACCGAACAACCGTTACGCCGAAGTGGTTCCCTGCCGTCGAAATTTTTTTTGGAGGGCGCTCGCGGGACGTCCTCGCCTGCCGTCGAGATACATGGCGCAAACATGAGCGAAGGCAGCAGGCGAGCACATGCTCGGGGAACGGCGCCTTGAAGGGGCTTTGGCGCGATCATGTCGCAAAAATGCAGCGACCGCGCAGCTCTGCGCGGTCGCACCTTACGAGTGGAGTTCGGAGGGCCTGACGGCCGGCCCGCCGGTTCATTCGAACAACGGCACGTCGTCACGATAGCTGGCGCCGAGTGCCGCGCCGACGCAGGCGATGAAGGCCCCGATGACGAGCGACAGAAACACCAGGAGCGATCCGAGCGAGGCCGCCTTGCGCGCCTTGTCGGCGACCTCCTTGGCCTTGACCTTGGCCGCCTCGGCCTTGGCCAGCATGGCATCGACCCGGCGCTGCGCTTCGTCCTGGGCGATGCCGGCGCGCTGGGCGACGATCTGGGCAAGATAGGTCTTGTCGGCCGCCGGCATCTCGCCACTGGCTGCCGCGGCGATCAGGATCCGTGTCGCCTCTGCGCGTGAATCGACATTGCCCGCGGGCGTCGGCGCCGCGCCACGGAACAGCGTGTCGATGACGTAACCCGTGGCATCGGTGGACGAACCGCCCTGCCCCTCCGCCGGGCTGGTTGCCGCCCCTGAGGCGGCGCCGGCGGCGACTGTCGCGGTCGCCTGGACACCTGTCCGCGTGACCGCCGAGATGGTCGAGGTCAGGCACGCCGCGACGATCAGCGTCGCGATGCACCAGGTCAGCAACCCGTTGGCGGTATCGCGAAAGAACACCTCGTCGCTGTGCAGATTGGCCCAGCGGGTTCGAAGCCGGCCGGTGACGAAACCGCCGAAGCCGGAGGCGATCCATTGCACCAGGATCAGGCCGATGCCCCCGGATATGCCGAAGGCCGTCGCACTCATGCCCTGGCCCGACCAGGGCGACACGCCGGCGAGGCCGATGGCGGCGCATAAGAAGAAGAGCGACAGACTGGCCGTCGCCGCGACGACGGCGCCGGCGAAGACTGCACTCCAGGAGACCGCCGCCCAGGGCGATTCAACTTGAACGCTTGCTTGGGTCATCTTGGCCTCCCCGAATTATCGCGTGAACAGCGCGAGAAGAATGATGACCGGTATTGGAACCCCCAGAAGCCAAAGCAGAATTCCGCGACCCATGACAACCTCCTGTGTTTGGAAGCACAACGAGATCACCGTCGCATTGGTTCCGCCGCACCGGCCTGTTCCAGATGAAATAGCTCCTGAGCTCGAGTTTGCCTGCGCGGCCGTTCGGCAAGCACGCACGAACGTTGGCTTGCGCCAAAAGCGTTCTCATACCGGCAACGCGGCATGCGCAAGATTGGGCTTCCTGCCGGAATTCGCGCTGTCACACTCCGATCGGAAACCCTGTCCTGGGAGGCGGGGTCCAAAGGGGACAACGTCATGGATCGACGCGCACTGCTCGGCGGCCTCTCCGCCACGGCCATCGGCTCTCGCTTCGCCCTCGGGCAGGCCACCAGCGAAATCCGCATCGGCGCACCACTGCCCTTGACCGGGCCGTTGGCGCCGGAAGGCCGCAAGCAGAAGCGCGGTTACGATCTGTGGGCGGCCGAGGTCGCCAAGCAGGGCGGGCTCGACGTCGGCGGCCGCAAGATGCCGGTCAAGATCATCTATTCCGACTACCAGTCGGCGACGCCGCGGGGCGTCCAGGCCTGCGATCTCCTGGTCTCCCAGGAGAAGGTGCAGTTCCTGTTCTCGCCGTTCGGATCGGGCGCGGCAAAAGCCGGTAGCGCCATCGCCGAGCGCTACAAGATCCCGATGATCGCGCCGACCGCCTCCTCCGTCGAGGTCTATGACCAGGGCTTCAAATATCTGTTCGGCACCTTCACGCCCAACTCGACGCTGACCGAGCCGCTCGCCAAGCTGGTCACCGAGAAGGCCCCCGACGTGAAGAAGGTCGCGATCTTCTCGCGCAACGACCTGCTGCCGCTGTCGCTTGCCGCCGAAATGCGCAAGTCCTGCCAGGCGCGCAATCTGAGCGTCGTCTATGACGAGAAATTCGCCATCGGCACGCTCGATTTCGCCTCGGCGCTCACCCAGATCCGGGCCGCGGCGCCGGACTGGATCTTCGTCGGCGGCTATATCAACGACCTCGTCCAGGTCCGTTCGCAGATGCGCGACCTCGGCCTCAAGCCGAAGGTGCTGACCATGATCGCCGGGCCGGCCTATGAGGAATATATCCAGGCCTTGAAAGGCGCCGCCGAGAACGTCACCAGCGCGTCCTGGTGGCACCCCGCGGTCCGCTACGAGGGCGCCGATCTCTTCGGTTCGACCGCCCGCTATGTCGAGACCTTCCGCGCCGCCTATAACGGCGAGACGCCCGACTATGCCGAGGCCTCGGCGTCCTCGGCCGGCGCCATCCTGCAACTCGCCATCAAGCAGGCCGGCACGCTTGAAGGGCCGGTCGTGCGCGATGCGCTGGCCGCTCTCAATGTCCAGACCTTCTGGGGGCCGGTCCGTTTCGGACCGAGCGGCCAGATCGACAGCCTGACGCCGCCGGTGTTCCAGATCCAGGACGGCAAGACCGTCGTGCTGCTGCCGGGCGAGATCAAGCAGGGCGAACTCAAGTTCGGCATCGCCTGAGCCATGAGCGCCTCCCTTCTCGCGCAAGTTCTCGCCAACGGCCTGTTGCTCGGCGGCCTCTATGCCGCCGTCGCGGCCGGCTTCTCACTGGTCTGGGGCGTCCTCAACGTCGTCAACATGCTGCATGGCTCGGCCATCGTGCTGGGCTCCTACGCCGCCTATTTCGGCTGGCTGCGCTTCGGCGCGAACCCGTTCCTCGCCGCGCTCATCGTCGGTCCGGCGATCGGCGCCATCGGCTGGGCGATCCAGCGCTATCTGATCGAGCGGGTCGTCGCGGCGCCGGTGCTGATCACGCTGGTGCTGACCTTCGCGCTCGACCTGATCCTCAACAACGCCATGATCGCCGCCTTCTCCGCCGATTACCGCAAGATCGCCAGCGTCTCCGGCCTGCCGCCGCTGAATATTGGTCCTGTCGGCTTGCCGGTCGACCGGCTGCTGGCGGCGCTCGCCGGCATTGCCGCGACGCTCGCGATCCATCTCTACCTGACCAGGTCCAGGCTCGGCCGGGCCATCGTCGCGGTGCGCATGGACCGTGAGACGGCCATGCTGATGGGCGTCAAGGTCGAGGCGATCTACGCGGCGACCTTCGGCATCGGCTTGGCGCTCGCCGGCATCGCCGGCTGCCTGATGGCCGCGGTCTTCCCGATCTCGCCGCTGAACAGTCCGGGCTATCTCGGCGTCGCCTTCGTCGCCTGCGTTCTCGGCGGCCTCGGCAGTGTCGTCGGCGCGATCGTCGGCGGCTTGGTGCTCGGCGTGGTCGAGAGTTTCGGCGCCATCTTCGTCGGCCCGGAATACAGCGTCACCGTCGCCTCGGTCCTGCTCATCCTGATGCTGCTCTGGCGTCCGCAAGGCCTGCTCGGCCGGGCCGGCTACGAATGAGCGGCACGATGACCTCCCCCAACCGCTCCCCCTGGATCCTGCCGGCCGTCGTCCTGGCGATCGGCGCGACAATCGCCCTCGGCGCGCCGGCGCTGCTCAGCGAACACACCTATGTCTCGCGGCTGGCAACCTCGCTGGCGCTGCTGGTGACGCTGTCGATCGCCTGGAACCTGGTCGGTGGCTTCACCGGCTACCCGTCCTTCGCCACCGCCGCCTTTTTCGGCCTCGGCGCCTACGCCACCGCCGTGGCGCAGCAGGCTGGCTGGCCGGCCCTGGCCGGTTTCGCCATGGCCGCCATTTGCGGCGCGCTGCTGGCCGCCCCCTTCGGCTTCGCCATCCTGCGCCTGCGCGGCCATTATTTCGCGATCGCCAGCCTCATGCTGGTGACCATCCTGAAGGAACTGACCACCGGCTGGGCATCGCTCACCGGCGGGGGCATGGGCATCAACCTGCCCGGCGCCGGCGGCGACCCTGTTGTCATCGCCCGCATCGCCCTGCAAACCATGGTCATGCTGGCGGCGGCGGCGCTCGCCCTGTCGATCGTCGTCGCCAAGGGACGGCTCGGCTTCGGGCTCGCCTGCATCCGCATGAACGAAACCGCCGCGCTCGGCGCCGGCATCGACGCGCCGCGCCTGAAGACCATCGCCTTCACCCTGTCGGCGGCCATTTGCGGCCTGGCCGGCGCGGCCTATGCCCGCTGGATCGGCTATATCGACCCCTCCGACGTCTATGACGTCATGTGGTCGGTGCGCCCGATCATCGCCACGCTCATCGGCGGCGTCGGCACCATCTTCGGGCCCGTGGTCGGCGCCGTCGTCTACATGGTTTTCGAAGAGCTGATGTGGCGCAACCTCCTGACCTTCGGCACCGGCGCGCTCGGCATCCTGATCGCGCTGCTGGTCCTGGTCATGCCCGGCGGCATCATACCGACACTGCTGAGGCGGAGAGCCGCGCGATGACCGCTCCCCTGCTTCAGCTCGAGAGCCTGACCCGGCGCTTCGGCGGCCTCACCGCCGTCAACACTGTCACGGTGTCGTTCGGCGCCGGCGAGATCGTCGGCCTGATCGGCTCCAACGGCGCCGGCAAGACCACGCTGGTCAACCTGGTAACCGGTCATCTCAAGCCCAGCGCCGGCCGGGTCACCTTCGCCAGCCGCGACATCACCGGCTCGCCGCCCTACCGGCTGGCGCGCCTCGGCCTGTTGCGCACCTTCCAGGTGGTGCAGCCCTTCGCGCAACTGCCGGCGCGCGACAATGTCGCGGCGGCAGCCCTGTTCTCGGGCGCCGCCCCTGACATGGCGGCGGCGCGCGACGCGGCGCAAGCCGCCCTCAAGCGGCTCGGCATCATCCATGTCGCCGACAAGCTGCCGCCGCACCTGACGCTCGCCGAACGCAAGCGCCTGGAACTGGCGAAGTCGCTCGCGGCAAAGCCGAAAATGCTGTTCCTCGACGAGGTCAATGCCGGGCTCAACTCGGCCGAGATCGACGGCGTGCTCGACATGATCCGCTCGATCGCCGCCGAGGGCGTCACCATCGTGGTGATCGAACATCTGATGAAGGTCGTGCGCGGCCTGTGCACGCGCCTCGTGGTGCTGCACCAGGGGGCGCTGCTCGCCGACGGACCGACAGACACGGTCGCCCGCGACCCGGCCGTCATCGACGCTTATCTCGGCGCCCGCGGCGCCGCCATGCTGGAGGCCGCGCGATGACCCGATTGACAGTCGATACCATGACCGCAGGCTATGGCGACGTGACGGTGCTCACCGGCGTCTCCTTCGCCGTCGGCGCGCCCGGCATCACCGCGGTGATCGGCTCGAACGGCGCCGGCAAGACCACCTTGCTGCGCGCCATGTCGGGCCTGATCCGGCCGTCCTCCGGCACGGTGACGCTCGACGGCCAGAACCTTGCAGGCCTCGCGCCCGACGGTTTCGTCGCCGCCGGCATCGCCCATGTGCCCGAGGGCCGGCGGCTGTTCGCCGGCATGACGGTGGAAGACAACCTCCTGATGGGCGCCTTCTCGCGCCGGGTTCCGGCGGCCGAGCTGCAGCGCGATCTCGACGCCATCTATGCGGTGTTTCCCCGGCTCGGCGAGCGGCGCAAGCAGGACGCCGTGTCCATGTCCGGCGGCGAGCAGCAGATGTGCGCCATCGGCCGCGGCCTGATGGCCAAGCCCAAGGTCATGCTGATCGACGAATTGTCGCTGGGGCTCGCCCCGGTCGCTGTCGACGTGCTGGTCGCCGCCTTGAAAACGGTGGCCGCCGACGGGCTCGGCTTGCTTGTGGTCGAACAGGACGTGGCCGTCGCCTTCGATCTCGCCAGTTCCATCGTGGTGCTCGACCGCGGCCGGGTC
>BFBZ01000001.1_pt559 | contig 32149 bp, 26 predicted proteins | sample 1888401 | NCBI WGS metagenome assembly BFBZ01 (sample SAMD00112614, study PRJDB3348) | symbiont metagenome | host: Chara braunii
CGTTCGCTACGTGAACGAAGTCAAGACCGAAAGCGTCCCGGTCCAGAGCGTTCAGTACGTGAACGAAGTCAAGACCGAGAGCGTCCCGGTCCAGACCGTTCGCTATGTGAACGAAGTCAAGACCGAGAGCGTCCCGGTCCAGAGCGTTCAGTACGTGAACGAAGTCAAGACCGACACGGTTCCGGTTCAGACCGTTCGCTATGTGAACGAAGAGAAGGTCGACCAGGTTCCGGTTCAGACGGTCAACTACGTGAACGAAGTTAAGACGGAGACCGTTCCGGTCCAGACCGTCAACTACGTGAACGAAGTCAAGACCGAGAGCGTTCCGGTCCAGACGATCAACTACGTGAACGAAGAGAAGGTCGACCAAGTTCCGGTCCAGACCGTTCGCTACGTGAACGAAGTTGCCTCGCGTCAGGTTCCCGTCACTGTTCCCGAACAAGTGCCGGTGACCGTCAACCGCTCCGTTCCTCGTGTTATCACGCGTCAGGTACCGGTTCAGGTGCCCGTCGCCGCCCCGACGTACACTGCTCCGGCGACCTACTCCGCTCCGGCGACGTATGCCGCACCCGCTGTGGAAAGCTATGCCGCTCCGGCCGCCGTCTCTGGTGGGGAAGTTGTTGCCCCGGCCAGCCCGCAAGGCACCCCGCAGCAGTAAGCAGAACCGAGACGATTGGGACCGGGGACCAGCCCGCTAGGGTGGGTCCCTGGGATCTCTCCCTCCCGTCAGTTCGCGGTTCGAACGCGGCGTCTTCCTCAAGGCGCCGCGTTCGCCGTTTTTAGGGCCCTTGAAGAGTCGATCTTCCTGGCCCGGCCCCGCGAGGAAAACGTCACTCCTTAGCTCGCACTTCGCCTCTCGCCAGCCACATCACTTCCGGCTTTTCTCAATCACGACTCCCTCTCTGGAAAACTCGAGTGCTCGTCCACCTGCAAAGTCAAAGAGGTGTCGATCGCGCTGCGCCTCTCTGTTGACGCTCTGCGATGGAGGAATGCGCGTACAACTGCATGTACACAATAAATGAAACCGCGCCGATCTCCGTGCGCTAATCAGAGTGCACACATTTTGAGCCGGAGCAGGGCATCTCTTGCCGCCTTCAGGCAGTTGGCTTTGTCTCGCCGACTGTTTGTGAGCGCGATTGCCTCCGCGATTTCTCCTCTTCAGAAACAGGGGGAGGAAGCCCTGCTTGTGACGTGGAAGAACAGCGAGGCATGTCCTTTCGTGATGGAATCGATTATATACAACTGAATGTGATCATGGGAAGCGACGTGGTGGTCTCGGACGAGAGTATCGCTTCACGCTGGTTTTTGTTTAGAATTTTACAAAGTCACATTATTAATTATGTGGGTTTACCTAATATGGGAATGTAAAAATAAATTTTGGAATCCGCTGTCGGTAGCCTATTTGTAGGGAGTTGGGGGGCTTTCAGGCATCGAAGGCAGAGGCCAGGAGATGTGCAGGGGAAAAAAGAAGGGGCTGTAAATGGGCCGAGACGGCCGACTTTGGTCGACCGTCTCGACTGGCGGAGTTCGTTTTTTGGTGGTGTCAACCCAGGCCGGGCACTCCCGCCTAATCCACATGCCTGTGCCACCATCTCTCGTCCCTGGAGAAAGCATCCGAGAGATAGCTTATCACATCGAATCCAAAACTTCTATAGGCTACGCAAATTATCTAGATATCGCATTTTTTCGGCATTCTTCAAAGTCTCCAGATTGGTAGAAATTGGCCGTTTTTCCCGCAAAAGAGGCGTATTTCGAAGGAATTCGTCAGAGCCTCACCGTCATAAATTCACAACCCCTTTATCTCAAATTGCTTAATCTTCACAAAGATCTCAAATACGCCAGATAGCGAAATTTTTCTGATTTTCTCTAGGGGCGCAAATACCCCAAGGGTATAATGTCTCCAGCCTCGCCTAGAGTTTCCAAATTAACAGATTCTCCGGTCGAGGAAGGTTTTTCCCCTTGGGAGAGTGCACCAATGCACAAGAATCTGAAGAGCTTTGCGATGGCGTCTGCTTTTTGGGGGGGCCTGGTGTCAACGGCCTTCGCCCAAAGCAGCCAGATCCCCAGTAAGCAATTGCCGGTATCTGTTGCTCCTGCCTCGCCGCAGGGCCCGGTCGTCCCGAGCAAAGTAATTCCGGCTCCTTCTTCGGAGCAGGGCCCCGCTGTCCCGAGCAAGTCGTTCCCGGCCTCAGGCCAGACGATTGCCGCTCCTAGCAAGGCGATCCCGGCTCCGGTTTCGGAGCAGGCTCCTTCGGTTCAGTCGATCGCTGCCCCCAGCAAGGTGATCCCGGCTCCTTCTTCGGAGCAGGCTCCTTCGGTTCAGTCGATCGCCGCCCCCAGCAAGGTGATCCCGGCTCCTCAGACGATTGCTGCTCCCAGCAAGGCGATTCCGGCTCCGGTTTCGGAGCAGGCTCCTTCTGTTCAGTCGATCGCCGCCCCCAGCAAAGTGATCCCGGCTCCTGTCTCTTATACACATCTAGATGTGTATAAGAGACAGCTGTTCAGTCGATCGCTGCCCCCAGCAAAGTGATCCCGGCTCCGGTTTCGGAGCAGGCTCCTTCTGTTCAGTCGATCGCCGCTCCCAGCAAGGTGATCCCGGCTCCCCAGACGATTGCCGCCCCCAGCAAGGCGATCCCGGCTCCGGTTTCGGAGCAGGCTCCTTCTGTTCAGTCGATCGCCGCTCCCAGCAAGGTGATCCCGGCTCCTCAGACCATCTCTGCCCCCAGCAAGGTGGTTCCGGCTGGTCAGGCTCCCTCCGTTCCCAGCAAGACCTTCCCGAGCGCTCAGTAATGATGGACTCCGATCGCGCCGGGACCTTTCATGGACTCGGCGCGGTTAGCTCACCATTTCTTGTGCAGCCTCACTCGTTACCAGGTCTGAGAGCTTTCTCATCGACCTTGTAACGAGTGGCTTTTTATCGGTCGGCTTAAACAACCGAGCTCGCGAAGTCTCGGTTTCCGACCGTGTTTCCTTGGCCCGTCAGTTCGATTCCATTCAGTCATCAACATTTTCTAGAGGCTCTTCCCGGAACCGATCCCGGAGGGCATCGGCCAGGGACTGGAACTCTTCCACGTTCATGGCCTCGGCCCGGACGAACCCCGTCAGCCCCAACCCTTCGAGAAGTGCATCAACTTCGGGCTTGGTCCATTGCTTGCGCCACATGCCATGCAAGACCTGGCGCAAATTCTTGCGCCGATGAAGAAACACGCGCCGCACAATCTGTTGGAACCAGACGAGGTCCCCAATCTGGGCGCGCTTCGCGGGATCGAGCTTGATCAAAACAACGGCGGAATCCACGTTAGGGCGAGGCCAGAAGACCGAGGGGGGTAAGGTTCGTACGAGGGTGCAGTCGGCGACGGCCTGAACCATGACGGAGAGCGCTCCATAGGCTTCCGTACCAGGTTCGGCGCGCATCCGCTCGGCCAGCTCCAACTGAATCGTGGCCACCATCAAGGTGGGGTTCAGCTCGGGATGCACAAGCAGGTTGCTCAGGATCGGAGTCGCGACGTTGTAGGGCAGGTTGGCGACGAGCTTGAATTGCTTTTCGGGAGAGATGGCGAGCCCCGCTCGAACGTTATCGAGGACTTCGGGGTCGAGCTTGTGCTTGCTGGCCAAGGCGTCACGGTTGAGCACCCGGACGTTCAACTTTCCCTCAACGGCCTCGCCGGTGAGGCGCGCCATCATCGGATCGATATCGACGGCGACGATCGCGGCGCCTCGCTCGGCCATGAGCGCCGTCAAGGCGCCGGCTCCTGGACCGATCTCCAAAACCACGTCGTTGGGCCCAACCTCAGCCGAGTTGACGATCAATTCATGGAGGTTCAGGTCGATCAGGAAGTTTTGACCGTACCGATGCTTCGGCGCAATTCCCCGCCGCTCGAACAAGTTGCGAAGATACGATTGAGTCTGGCGGCGCATGGCCATGCGAAAATCCTTCGAAGGCAAAGCAAAGACGTGAGAATGAGTTCATCGGCCATGGGTCATGAGCTTGGCCACATGCCGCGCAATCATGTCGGTCTCGATGTTGACGTGATCACCTGGTGCGAGAGTGCCGAGAGTGGTGACTGCCAGCGTGTGTGGAATCAGCATCACGGAGAAGCCATCCGCCGTGACGTCGACCAGTGTCAGGCTCACCCCATCAACAGCAATGGACCCCTTGGGAACCAAGAAGGCGGTCCAGTTGGCGTCGATGGTGAACGCCAGGAATTCCCATTCGCCATCACGCTTGCGTTCACGAAGAACGGCCGTTGTGTCGATGTGTCCCTGAACGAAATGGCCGCCGAGCCGGTCACCGACGCGAAGCGAGCGCTCGAGATTCACCGGTGCGCCAGGCGCCTTGCTTCCCAGGTTTGTGCGCAGCAAGGTTTCCGGGCCCGCCTGGACGTCGAACCGATCTCCTTCGGTTGAGACGACGGTCAGGCAGCAGCCATTGACCGCAATGCTCTCTCCGAGGGTCAGCACATCGTTAAGCCCCGGCCAGGACAGGGTTAGCCGGCGCCCGGACGCTTCCTCGATCACCGTTTCAACGCGGCCAAGAACTTCCACGAGTCCAGTGAACATAAGTAGCCACAATCATCAAAAAAATAAGAGTCGAAGGCCCGTAAGAGAAGCTCGTTTCGCTATTCCCCGTAGATTGGCGGAGGTCTTCTGGGAGGAAACGTTTGCGAGGTTACGGGAAGTCTTTCCCAAAGACGAAACGACGAGCCGAGGAAGATACGCTTCCAGTAGGCATGGTAGGCGGCCTGTTCCTTGGCGTAATTCCGTCGGTCAATCGTGGCCGGCATGAAGGCATCGGGTTGTTGCGTCCAGTAGGCAAGCAGGCTTTCGAAGTAACGCTGTTTTTGCCAATGGTAGTTCGCCAAGACAATCGCCGGCGTACCTCGAGCAACGACCAGGTACAGGACGGCGGCGACCGCCACGGCTGCCATCATTTGCCGGACGGAGAGCTTTGGCCATCGCATAGCGAGCGTTCCGACACCCGGGAGTTGAAAGGCTCAATGGCCCCGATGAGCCTGCGACCCGATTGGCTCCCTGACGGGAATATGGTAGCACAGGTCTTGTGACGTTAGAATCAGGGAAACCTCGGCCCTAGCGGCCGGAGCCCCTCTGCGCGATCGAATCCGAACGAAAAAACTCAGACTCACGGAGGCAAAATCGCCATGACTCCGCCCCTGAACCGCCGCGACTTCCTCGCCCAGGCGACCGTGGCGGCCACCGCCCTGGCCACCTCCTCAACCGCCCTGGCCGCGCGCACCAACCTGCCCAAGTCGCCGACCGAGAAGGTCGCCCTGGGCAAAACCGGCATCCAGGTTTCCCTCGTCGGCATGGGAACCGGCAGCATCGGCACCAACCAGGCGAGCAACCAGACCCGCCTGGGGATCAAGGGGTTTAGAGAGGTCGTTCGCCACGCGCTCGACCGTGGGGTTTGCCTCTTCGATGTTGCCGACCAGTACGGCTCGCACGTCTACCTTCGCGAAGCTCTCAAGGGAGTTCCCCGCGACCAGTACGTCATCCAAACCAAGACCCACGCGACCAACTACGCGGACGCCAAGAGCCACCTCGAGCGCTATCGCCTCGAACTGGGCGTCGACTACATCGACATCGTCTTGCTCCACTGCATGACCAAGAGCCAATGGCAGGGCGACCACCGCGGATCGATGGACTACCTCCGCGAGGCTAAGGAAAAGCAGATCATCCGGGCCCACGGCACAAGCTGCCATGGCATGGACCCGCTTCGCACTTCCGCCAAGGAACCCTTCGTCGAGGTCGACCTGGCCCGAATCAACCCCGAAGGGTTGATCATGGATGACAAGAAGCCCGACGAGGTCGCTTCGCAGCTCGAAGAGATGCACGCGGCCGGCAAGGGGGTCATCGGCATGAAGATTCTCGGTGAAGGGCGGATCACCACCCCCGAGCGGAAAGACGCGTCGCTCCGCTATGTGCTCGGCCTTGGGACCGTCAACGCCTTCATTATCGGCTTTGAGTCGACCGAACAGGTCGACGACATCCTGACCCGGACCGCTTCCGCGTTGGCCGACCTGGGTCCCAAGCGAAGCTGACCATGGTCTTGAGCCGTTCTCCGCGCAAGGGGGGACGGCTTATCTCCGGCGCGAGGGCCGAAAGACGATTCCAAAGCTAAGGGGGCTGGCTTCGCGTTTGCGAATCGCCAGCCCCCTTTTGCGTTTCCAGCACCCTTCGCATTGCGAACGCGACGGTTGCCGATCACCTTCGGAACCGAGGGCTCCTTGGACCGAACCGAGGCCCCCGGATCCGCCCTGGAAATGGCGGCCGGACCGGTAGCGGATTGGGCCTCATGTTGGAGTTGGCCGGTGGATACGACTCCTCCGGTTGTGGGGTGATACTGTCCTCGGGTGCTAAGACCGTCACCGGCATGCCGGCTTTCTCTTGAAGCCAGGCGATGGCGCGAGGGATCCCTTGCTGGACCATCGAATCGTAATGATTGCCGGTGGTCACCGTCTCCAGGGTCACCGCCTTGCCCATCTGCTGAAGTCTTTGCGCACAGCTTTCGCTCTCGAAGACCGGGATGTTCGAATCATCACGGGCGTGGAACAGAAAGACCGGGCAATTTAGTCGCCCTTCACCGTCTTTCGGCGAATATGTCGTGGCGAAGTCTCCAAAGCCGAGTCTCTGAAGCTGCTGAACGTCCTGGGGACCAAATCGTTTTGCCAGATCAATGGCTGCGGCAAAGGCCACGCATGCCTTGAGCCTGGGCTCATGCTCGGCGAACAGGAGAGACATCGTTCCGGCCGAACTATGTCCCGCTGTGTAGATACGTTGAGGATCGACCTGGGACACTTTGGCCAACAAGAACTCAATGGCGATATGAGCATTCACCAGCCCGGCCCTGGCGGCCAAGAACTTGTTCATGCACATGCCAAGTTCCGCGTTATTGATCTGAGTGCGGTTTTGCAACATGCCGTCGAGCTCATAAGCGAGCACGGCGAACCCCGCGCGTACGTACGGCAAATGCTCGGGGCGGTCGCCGTCTCCTAACTCCATGCCTGTCAATAGGTTGCTTCCCGCTCCGGTGATCATGACGCAAGGCAGCGACCGGGGCGCATGCTCTCCCGAAGGAAGGTAGACCCAGATCTTGCCCGAAAAGCCGGGCGTTGGGCCGCCTGGGAGGCGCACGTTGTGAAACATGATTCCCGGTTCCAGCTCGGTTCCCGGCCCCAGTTCCGGAAAAGCGGGCAACGGAATAGGGGCATCCGGATTGCTACTTACTGAGGGAGCGACCGCGGTTGGTTGCCCGTGACCGGGTGGGGCCACAAAGGCCTGGGCCTGGTTCATGGCCTGATCGCGCCTCTGCGATCGCTGGAAGGCGTTGTACCCTTTGAGGCAGATTCCCAGGATAAAGATGAATGCAACCACCCCTCGGCCCAGGGTCTTTACCTGTTCAAATGAGTTGGTCGAGGCTTGGACCGGTGCGCCCATTCCCGGCCGCCTTGGTTCTTTGACGGAGCGCACAGCGGCTCGAGGTGGAAGGGCTTCCTCGGTGGCTTGCCCCGCACGGGGTAGGGGAGCATCCTCTTCCACATCATAGAGGTCAGCCACGTGAAGGGTGGCTTCCCGGGCTGGGATGGTCAGCCTTTGACCGCACTGCTTGCACTTTGCCGCCTTGCCCGCCAGGTCGTCTGCGACGTTGAACTGCTTTCCGCAGCGCGTGCATTGGAAGGAAATGCTCATGACGAATCGCCCAGGTCGGATAGGAGAAGCCCTGAATATCAAGCAAGTATCGATCGGGTTGACCGAATTGTGCTCCGGCGGAAGACGGGTGTCAAACCTTGGTTGGCAAAACACCACCAGCCACGTCGGCAAACCAGGAACTCCTGGTCAGTCGTAGCAAAGGGGACCTGAAGAATCCGCCAAGTCCGGCGAAGTCCCTGCATAGAATTCAGAGATGAAGCAAGCAGGTGGAAAAGGGAGGCTGTCTGATGTCGACGCGGCTCACTCGATGGTTGGGTAGGGATGGGGATAAGGTTCGCCCTGAAAGCTACACTGGGGATGATCCGCAGAAGAATGAGCGCTTTGTTCGTGAGAAGTTCGTCGCGAAGGCGAAGCGCCACCTGAATCGGATCCCTTTGGCCCAGGACACCGTCGCCATGTACTTCTGCCTGCTTGATCCCAAAACGCCACTTTGGGTCAAGGGCACGGTCGCGGCGGCCCTGGCCTACTTCATCCTTCCCTTTGATGCCGTCCCCGATTTTCTCCCCCTGTTCGGTCTCAGCGACGACGCGGGAGTTCTCGCCGGGGCGTTGGCCGCAGTCTCCTCACATATCACCGAAGAACACCGCGCTCGTGCACGAGGTTGGATGGAAGTCGAGATCAGTACTCGCGCCGCGAGAGTCTGAAGGGCCTCGGGGCTCGGCACGTCAAAGACCAGTGCATCTTTGGTATTCTCCTATTTAAGTGCGATATTGTTGTCGCTGCGTTTAGCGGACAATCGCCAGATCCGTACGGCTCCCTTCTTGATCCGCCGTAATCGGCCGGTATCTGAGCGGGACAACGTCAGGAATTCGTCGATACTGATCAAAGAGAGTGTCGGCGCTTCGCACTCAGGTCGGCACGCTGCGGTGAGTCAGTTCGGCGTGGATCTCAGGCGCATTTCTGTGTTTCGCATGTCGGAGCCGGCCAACCAAGGCGATTTGGCTCTCTTGCTCAAGGCAGGGTTGTGGTCGCTACGGATCTGGAATCATAGCCGCACGAATTCTTTCAGGGAGACGACAAGTCGCCGGAGTTGTGGTCGTTCATTACGTCTATCAAAGAGGTTTTGATACGCTAGACTTTTAAAACAGGTAGAGCCTTGACATCTGCCGGATTCAATGTGATGATGCCCCCAATGTGTGAGGCTATCGCAGGGTGGTTTCTAGTTTGAGCGAGTTGCAGGTTGTGGTGGTGGGGCGATTTGGGTTGTCCCCAAACCCTTGATGTCCGAGGAACTTCGGGAATGACTGGAAAGCTTGAACGCCGAGCGGTCAGGACCGGGCTTGTAGTCCTCGGTGTTACGGTTGCGGTCGCCGCGATTTTTGTCGGTTGGTCAATGGCGAGGAGACGAGACAACTCTAGTGCGCCCGCAGTGGCAGCCAAGCCAACAACCACGCAATACGACCAGCAACACAATATGGGTGAGATATGGTCTGGACAGAAGGTTGTGCATAATTTTATCTTTAAAAATCCAGTAAATCGACGAATTAGGATTAAAAGTGAAGCTGATGTTCAAAGAACATGTGGATGTACCTCGATTGAAACTTCAACCAAGATCCTCCATCCTGGTCAGGAAGCCGGAATTTTGGTGACTATCAATACAAGTCAGCCCGATGGCATGATCGCGCAGAAGGCGACCATTCAGTGGTGGCCCGAGAGTGGCGAGCCCATCGTGGTGAATTGCAGACTCCAGGCCACGATCAAACTGGCCATAACAATCGACCCGCCGTTCATGGAGTTTTCTGAGGCAGAGTTGGAGAGCGGTCGATCCAAGGAGTTTCGCATAGTCTCCCGGGTGCCCATAGACTGGAGTACCTTGCATTTGATTAAATCATCGGAATATATAAAATTATCGGATGTTGTTGTGTCCCCGGATGACTCCCGGCTTGCCTTTGCCAGTTTACGGTTTTCGATTCCTCAGGACACAGGTGGCATCACAGCGACCATAAGAGCTATCGCCCGAATCCATCCCGATTCCCCCTCTCTCCAGCCTTTTGACTCCACAGGCTTTGCCACGGCGGTAGCTAAGCACGAAGTGCAAATTGCTTGGAAGCCATCGCGTCTCCTCGTTTCGACGGATGCGAGCAAGGGCAAGGCTGTCGGAAGACTGTGGTTCTCGGGAAAGACTCTCCTCGGGCTGAAAAACCCGATCAGCTCTGTGCGCGTAAAAGGCCACGACCTACCGCACGTCGTAACCCCCACCGCTGATAATGCCTTCCTTTTGCAGTTGGAGCTGTCGGACGACGACTTGGGACCCAACGAGCCTGCAGGAGAGATCGAGGTCGAATTGAAAGACGCCTTGCGTTTCAAGGTTCCGTTTCTTCGGCAGAGATCATAGGCTGCGTCTCTCCCGACGATTAACTTTGTAGCCTCATCTGCGCGTGTCCAGAAAGGCGGAGGACCATGCAAGTCGCTCGTCAAGCTTATTGTCGTTTTGTCGGCGGTCTCCTCGTCCTCATGTTACTCGTGGCTGGCGTGCTGGCTCAGAACGTCCGGGCGTCGCTTCAGTACCGGCCTCTCGATCCTCATTATCTATCACTCACGAAAGTAGGCCAGGAGCCTAATGTCGGGCCCAACATGTGTTGTGTGAAGATTAAGAAAGTCCCCTGCTCAAACCAGTCGGCTTTCACTTGTAATTTATCGCCCGTCACTTGCAATATGGGGAGCCAGAAGACAGATGACTGCGGCGGAGGGACCACGTCGCCTTCGTGCAATACACAGGAGGGTGCCAACTGTAACTTTGAGACGTTGAGCATTAATCTCAATCAATGCACGGCCACTGGCCAGCAGACTTCTTGTACCGGTTGCAATCCCCCCGCAAACGGATCGTGCGCGCAGTGCTCGTACAATACAGCCACGACTTCAACGTATGCGAGTCTCTGTGAAACCGGATCGACCTTGTGTGCTTCACAGCCCGATCCTTCATGCCCTTAATTGAAAACACCGCACGTGTGCTCTGATGAGTCTTGACGACCGGAATCGGTAACTAGGCTCTAAGCACGCGTGATTCAAGATTTGACCTAGGGGCTGTCACCGATGATCCGCCCAAGGGGACTGGGGTCCGCGGCGCGATCGGTCCCAGGCAGGGGCGCGGCCGCCCAGTCGGGCCCAGGCCTGGGCTAGCGCCTTTATCTCATCACGTTCGAAGAAGACCAAAACGTTCCGGTCCAGCTTCGCGGTCGGTAGATTCAAGTCGTTGATGAAATGATCGTGTTTCGTCGCCTCATGGAATCAGAACTATCGTGTTGGACCACGCCCAGGCGGAAAGTGATGCCGAACTGCTACTCCGTGGCTCATCAAACCTCGCCAAGGGTTTTGTCGCAGAAGATCTCGAAGGAGTCGCGGATGGTCCAGCAACTCGGCGGTGGGGTCAAGTCGATGACGGTCATCTCGTCGTGAGCCTGCCCGGCGTGCCTCAGGCGGAGTTGGTCGTTTGGAGGATGAGGGTCGCCAAAGGTGTTTCCCGCGCAGGCCGCCTTGGGGACGGGCGGTCAATCCGGCTGGCCCTTCCGCTTGGTAGTGGCTCAGCCACACACAGATGGTGTCGAGATCGCGCGGCTTCAAGCTCCCGATTTTGGGTATGCGATGGGGGCAGTCTGTCGACGGCATCGTGGCGCCGCGCTCTTCCGACCCGAATGTGGAGACGCGGCTCGTGGTTGCGAAGCGGGAGTCACTCCTTGCGTTGCTTGTCGGTCAACGGCAGGATACGCCGGACCATCGGGGCCTCACCCGATATTGTGCGTGCATGACAGATCGGGCCTTCGCCTGCCGATGCATTAAGCGAAAGCCCAAACGAGCCATGTTCTGCACGGATTATTCTTGATGGTTGGTGGACTATCTCTGGGAGTACCGTTTCCGATGGCACCGCGCACACTCATGCCAATGCTAGTTGCGGCGATTCTCTTCGTGGGTGCCAGTCACCCTGTCATGGCTGTCGCCGCACCTGATCAGGTCGATCTTGGCGAGTACATTGATGGTGCGCTAGCTCGCTCGGAATCGATACTCAGTGGGAGGATCAAATATACCCTCTGGAGTAATCTTCGGCCGGATCGTACGGATGCTTTCGTTCTGGTCTTCTCTGCGTCTAGTTGGAGATTGGACGAGCCTGCATTCCAGGTCACACGAGTGAATCATCATGGCGCGTTCGCCGAGATCAATCGCAATCGGCAGAAGTCGGGCCTGACTCGTGATAGTGCTCGTTTTAGCAGCGAGACGCCGATCGATTACCGGTCTCCAGCTCCCCCATACTTCGCCGGCTCATTTTGGTATCGCGGAACCAATGCCACGGCGGACTACATTAAGCAACACCGAAGCGAAGTCAAGTTTGCAGGAAAAGAAAACGTCAACAATATTGCATGCGCAATTCTTGATTGGAAAGTCCCGAAAGATGATCGTTGGGCAGCATTTAATACCACTATTTCGTCGCTCGACAACGGAGGCGTGCTGCGACTTTATGTGTCGAAGGACCTGGGATTCGTCTTGCCACGTATCGACAATCTAACACCGGAAGGTGAGGTTGCTCAACGATATGAATGCTCAGACTTTCGAGACGTAGGAGCCGGAGTTTTTTTTCCTACGGAGTTGTATGAGGAAACCTTCCCAGGGCAAGGCCAAACCGGGTATCGGCTAGAATACAAAATTCAATCCGCTGAAAATATTAACGAGTCTATTTCTGACGATGCTTTCATCGTGAAATTGCAACCGAGCACGTCCGTTACCGATGCCCGTGGGGCTACCCCCGTGCATTATGTTGTGGGGGATCTGTCGGAAGATGTCGCGAAAATAGCCAAGATCGACAGCAGCAAGGTTTCAAAGCGCCGATGGGGCGGGGCGCTGGGCCGAGGTGGTGTCATCGGATTGAATATATTGATCATCACGGCTTTAGTTAGTTGGTCCCTATGGAAGAGACGGTCCAGTACGCCCGGTCCCCAAGTTTGACGAAGACCCTGAACCAAAATGAAAGCCCGGGTCAGACCGTGGGCTTGGTGGACATTTCTGCGTGCACCCAAAGTTGTAAACCTCGTGCTAGTGGCCAAAGCCTTTCTACACCGAGCCCATATCAAGTGTGATCTCGTGAGCCTGAATGGTTCCCGTTTACCTCGTGAGCTCTATTCATGACACTGTGGCTATGCTTGCTATCGATATTCACGCAGCTCTCCACGGGCTCAAATACGACGGCTGCCATCGATGAGTTGACAGACCGCGCTCGTCAATCACGGCAGACGTGCGGGCCTGTTGCGGTGTATTATTGTCTGAATCGGCTTGGTTACAATGTGTCTTTGAAATCAGTGCTCGCTCATGCAAATGTAGGTGACGATGGAGTCAGTTTATCATCCATTCTAGATTCTATTCATCGTTTAGAGCCATCGTTGAAGCCCAGAGCCATCTCCGTCGCTTCAAGCTCTTTCAGCTCGCTTCCAGTCCCATCGATTCTCATTCTTGAAGGTCATTGTATGGTTTATGATGGCTATGATCCTTCCAATAATAAAGTTAGTATATTTGAGCCGACAGACCGGCGATCCATCAATGTTAAGCCTGTAGAGTTGACCCATGTTTGGAAAGGCAACGTGATCGTCTTCGAAGACCTTAGTATCCCACGGCCGCTTTACTATGCGGCGATGGCCATGAGCGCTATCTTGGTAGTGTTGATCCCTTGGTCGGGTTTTCTCTTGTTTCGTCGGAGAGTTTTGTGAGGCCTGGAGCTGGGCTTTTCCAAGCTAGATGGGCTTGGCACTGCGCGGCTGGCGTCGCTATTTTTACCCACTGTGTCCTTTTGGCGATAAGCGGGACCAAACAAAGCCCGACATGGAATGAACTCGGACATTTGGCAGCAGGGATTAGCAACCTGACTCTCAATCGCTTCGACCTCTATCGGGTCAATCCCCCATTGGCCCGATGCGTGGCTGCCCTTCCGGTTGTTGTATTGCAAGGTGCCACGGATTGGAAGCAGTACACGACGGACCCCTTGATGCGGGCGGAATGGCAGGTGGGTTCGGATTGGTTGGAGGCGAATGGTGAACAGGGGGTATCGCTCCTTGTTGCGGCTCGCTGGGCTTGTATCCCCTTCAGCGTGCTTGGTTTCTGGGTTTGTTTCCTGTGGGCTCGAGAACTGTATGGCGGCGCTGGGGGACTTGTAGCGGGTCTCTTATGGTGTTTCTGCCCCTTCATTCTCGGGCATGGTTGCCTGGTTACGGCGGATGTCCCTTCGGCAGCGATGAGCGTAGCGGCCTGCTACATGTTCTGGCATTGGCTTGGTAAACCCAACTGGCCACGGGCTATAGGCTGCGGAGTCGCTTTGGGATTGGCTGAACTCACCAAGACGACGCTTCTCATCCTGTATCCACTGTGGGCCGTCATCTGGGTCGTCTGGCGCTTACCACAACGGCGCCACACGGAATTGAACTTATGGTTGAGAGACCTCGGCATGCTCTCAACCCAAGTAACCCTCAGCTTATATATCATCAATCTGGGCTACTGTTTCGAAGGTACGTTTCAGCGACTGGGTGGCTATCGATTTCAGAGCACGACGTTCACAGGCAGGCCGATGCTTGGGGGACGCGTGCATGTGGGAAACCGCTTTGCCGGAACTTGGCTGGCCTCTCTGCCGGTACCTCTCCCGAAGAATTATGTGCAAGGTATCGACTCTCAAAAGGCGGATATCGAAGGTTTGCACCCATCTTACCTTTGGGGTCGATGGAGCCAGAAGGGTTGGAGGTATTACTGCCTGCTTGGCCTACTTATCAAGTTGCCATTGGGCACATTGTTTTTGATGGTCTTAGCATTATTAATAAGAAAAGCAAATTATGGAAATAGGAACGCTTGTCGTGATGATGCGATGTTGCTCATCTTGGCCGCCGGGATCCTGTCGCTGGTAAGTCTGCAGGCAGGTACGAAGGCGAGTTGCCGCTACGTCATACCCGCTCTACCATTTCTCTACATTTGGGCAGGCTGTACATCCCGCTTGGCCTCGGGAAAAACGAGAGCTTGGGCGGGTGTTATGATTGGTGTTCCACTAACATGGAGTATGGCCAGTAGTCTTGGCATATACCCCCACAATCTCTCGTATTTCAACGAGACCGTTGGTGGCCCAGCTAACGGCTCTTCTTACCTATTGGGTGGTGATCTCTCGTGGGGCCAAGATCTCTTTTTTCTCAAGCAATGGTTAAAAAATAATCCTGCTGCTAGGCCGTTCCGACTGGTCTACAACGGATATTGTAAACCGTCTTCGCTCGGACTCCCTTTTCCGAAGCCTCCGGCCGGTGGAATCAACCAGTCGCTGAAGGAATTACCACCGGGATGGTACGCGGTGGACGTGAATTGCCTCTTCGGAGATGCGATGTCGCCGTCGCCTGATGCTTACGTTTATTTTCGCCGCCTTCGTCCCGTAGCTCTCGTCGGCTACTCGATCTATGTGTTTCGCGTGCCGGCCGGCAACTCCGACCTCTCCCAGAGTTGTCTGCCTCGTATGGCCAGGCGCAACCGGCGGTGAATACGTGTCCGACAGCTCGAACCGCTGGCCGTGGTATACCGTAGCGATTGCGGAGTTGCTTGAATCGTATTTTGCGCCTCTGCGAAAAGAACAGCCTTGCAGCTTTGGGCCAGTATCAGTGCGAATCCATGTCCTTGGCCCTCTTAGACGGACGAACTTGAGGCCAGCTTGTGTTCGTCTTGAGGCCGGGAATTTACGCCAAGGCTCTCAGCGACCGATTTGACCTGCTCCCTCAATTCCTCGAATGATTCCTTGGCGGTCTCAGTCACCCTCTCCATGGGTATCCCCGTTACTCCGGTGCTGAGTCGCAAGGAAAAATAGTCCTTAGCCAGGCCCAACGGAGAATCCGGAATATCAATTGCTCGATTCACGGCGATCCGCACCATAGGGGCAACGCAAGCGAATCCCGCAGCCACCACGGTTCCGAGCGGCGCGGCGAGCGGGTCGTCGATACCATCCTCTTTCAGGCTCTCCCTGGCGACCCAGGTCCCGGCGATTGTGCGGGGAACCAGTGGCGACACGGGGGTTCTCGCCGGGACGTTGGCCGCGGTCTCGTCACATATCACGGAAGGACACCGCGCTCGCGCGAGGCTGGATGGAAGAAGAGAATTGACTCGGTGACATCGTGTCACCATAATGGCGGCGTTCCATAACCGTTGGAGTGTTGCCATGAAGCTGCCCGAGGAATCCTTATCCCCCGCTCAGCTCGAGATCATGGAGATCGTCTGGGAGAGGGGGGAGGTTGCCGCTGTTGAGGTACGGCAACTCCTGGCCGACGGGCGCGAGCTGGCGCGGGAGACCGTGCGCACCACGCTCGAGAGGATGGAGGCCAAAGGGTGGCTTAAGCATCGGGTGGTGGGGCGGACCTTCTTCTATTCGGCGGCCGTCCCGCGCGGCGCCACGGCCGGCCAGAAGGTGATCGAGTTGATCGATACCGTCTGTGGCGGCTCGCCGGAACGGCTGATGACGGCCCTCCTGGACTATCGGGGGCTGTCCGCCGAGGAAGCAGCCCGCATCGAGGCACTGATCAAGCAAGCGAGAGATAGGAAACCGGGTCGGAGGAGCTAGACGCCATGCCGACGTTGACTGGAACTGGTCTCGCGATCACGATCGACGTCCTGATTCGGGTTAGCGTCGTCCTGCTGGCCAGCCTTCTGCTCGCGCTCTCGGCAAGGAGGAACGCCGCGTTGCGGCACGCGATCCTGGTGGCCGGGCTCGCCTGCGCGTTCATCATGCCGGCGGCGATTCTGATCATGCAGATGTTGCCGGTGCCTCGATTACCGCTTGATGGGCTCGGCTGGGTCGGGCCTGAAGGTCCTGCCGCAGTCGCGGTGGTCAGTTCAGGACCGCCGAGTCAGCCGAATCCTCATCTCCCGATCCCTGAACGTCCGGGCCCTGAGATCGTTGCCACGAGAAGGGACGACACTCGGCTTGATTCTGGGCATGATGCGTCCGCGCGGTCGAGCTTGACGGCCCTCGGGCCCCGCGCATGGAGCCGGTGGAACTTGCCTGCGAGGCAGTGGCTAGCCGGAGGCCTTCTCCTGGTGTGGCTGTGCGGGGCGATCGCCAGGTTGATCGGGCTCTCGCTCTCGCTCATGCGCCTGCGACGGATCGTAGAGCGGGCACGTCCCGTCACCTGCGACCAGGTTCTCTCGATACTGGCATTGATTCAGCAACGAATTCCGATGCGGTGCCCACCGCGATTGCTGGAGAGCGAGGACGTGTCCGCCCCTGTCGCCGTGGGCGTCATCGGTAACTACGTGTTGTTGCCGAGCGGCTGGGCTGGAGGTTTGCGTGATGGCGAAGCGTTAGCCGTTCTCTGCCACGAGTCCGCGCACCTCGCGCGAAGCGACCATCGCGTGGTGGTTCTCCAGGAATTTCTCGCGAGCGTGCTCTGGTTCCACCCGCTGGTGCCTCTGTTCCATCGTATTTTGAATCGCGTGCGTGAAGAAGTGTGCGACAACTATGCAATTGACGTGGTTGACCGTGTTTCCTACTGCGAGGCCCTGCTGCTCTTGAGCGTCGCCCGTCCCGGCGCGTCTCCGCGCGGCGCCACATCAATGTGGACGCGTCATTGGTCGCTCGAAGATCGGGTCCGGGGAATTCTGGATGAGCGACGCCCGACGAAGACCGAGATTTCGGGGCTTGCCCGCTCGGCGACCGTGATGTTCTCGCTGTCGGTTTGCGGCCTTATCGCCATGCCACAACTGATCGCGTCCCCGGCCAGCGATCGGATTGCGCGGCGGACCGGGACCGATGCTTCGTCAGGCGCGAAGGTTGGTCCAACCGCAAAGGAAATGACGAGAACCATCATCAAATCCTTCCCCGTGAATGGCGAAGAGCCGCTTCGGTTCGAGAACCTCGCCGGCCGTATCGAACTCGTGCCGGCCGCAAGTCCGACGGTCGAGGTCGAGGCGATGGTGCGAGTGAGCGATCTGCCGGAGGGGGACGCGAAACGCCTTATCAACGACATTCGATGGGATGAGACGACGACCAAGGACGGCCAGTCGCGGTGGGGGCTGGTGTTCCCGGAAGGACGCTATCCAATAGTGCGTTATGCCGTCTCGGGGGAGTCACCGTCCGGCGTTACGACTGTCAGCCACCTCGGCCGCAAGATTCACCTCTCAGATCGACCGAGCCCGTCGATCCCGGCTGTTGAGTTCGACCTTCGTATCGCGGTCCCCCCTCAAGCGCGCGTGGCGATCCATAACGCGATAGGGCCTGTCGGCGGGGAGGATCTTGTCGCGCCGCTGCACGTGACCACTTATGCAGGGAGCATTCAGCTTCGGAACGTTCGAGGACCCGTAACCGCGTCGTCAGAGCTCGGACCCATCATGATCTCAAATCTTGAGAGTGAGGCTTCTCTGCATACGGGCAGCGGAGGCATCGAGCTCGCGCGGGTGCGTGGTCGTGTGAGTCTGACGACGCGTTCCGGCGGTTGCCGGATCGTTCAACAAAGGGATACGGCGTTCACCTTGCGGAATGTCGGCAGACGCCCCGTCGTTGTTTTTACCGACGGCGTGAGGCGGAGCTCGCCCCAGTCTGGTGACCCGCACATCGAGCTTCTGTCAAGAGGCTCCGGGGGAGCGGTCTTCACCGTCGACTCGGGTGCAGGCGATTGCGTCATCGAGTCTGCTCCGTAATCCGATGTGCATGCGTTCTTAGGATTCCTTGAAAGTCGTTTCTTCATCTCTTTCGTTCGAAACTCCGGCACGGGAGCCAACCCATGCGAGCGTCGCATTTGTTTGCGGGCGTGACCGTTCACTGGCCCTCTCGGTTTCCGTTTGTGGCGATGGTGCTGGTCGCCGGTACGTGGCTGGTAGGAAACACACGCGCCCAGGGAGTCGACCTCCCCATCGGCGGGCCCGAACGAGCGGCCGTCATTGACGGTTTGCTTGAAAAGTTGCTCAGGATCTATGTTTATCCGGATGTGGCAAAGCAGATGGAGAAGGCGATCCGCGATCGCCAGGCAAAGAAGGAGTACGATGCCATCTCGAGCAGCCGGGAACTTGCGAAAGTGCTGACCCGGCATCTTCAAGACGTCCACGAGGATAATCATCTCCGTGTCGACTTCTCGGCCAAGAGAGTCTCCTTTGATGCGGAAAGTAAGCCGGATCCCAAGGATGTCGAGGACTTTCGGCGGGGCGGAATGCGGAGAAATTACGAGTTCAAGAAAGTCGAACGGCTGGATGGGGGAATCGGGCTTCTCCAGGTTGATGGTTTCTATCCGGCTGAATGGATCACCGAGACGGCGGCGGCCGCAATGGCGTTCCTAGCCAATAGTGAGAGCATCATTCTGGACCTCCGGCAGAACAGTGGCGGGCAATCGGGCGGAGGGTTGCTGTGTAGTTATTTCTTCAAGGAGGAAACCCACTTGACGGACTTCTACAATCGGGCCGAGAACACAACGCGCCAGATCTGGACCTTCCCCGTGGCCGGGGCCGAGAAGTTCGCGGACAAGGACCTGTACATTCTGGTCAGCCGTCGAACGTTCTCGGCGGGCGAGGCGCTCGCCTATGATATGCAGGCGCTCAAGCGGGCGACGATCGTCGGTGAACCGACTCCTGGCGGGGCCAACGGAACAACGATTTATCGCATCACCGACCACTTCAGCGCAAGCATACCGTTTTGCAGGTCGATCAATCCGGTCAACAAGTCGGAAGGGAGCGGGGTGAAGCCGGACGTCTACGCACCTGCCGACCAAGCCCTGCTCACGGCTCAACTCCTGGCGCTCGAGAAAGCGGTCGCGAAGTATGCCGGCAACTCTGACATGATCAATAACCTAAAAGGTGTGATCATCAACAAAGAAAACGAACTGAAAGCACTGAAAGCGAAGTAGCGACAGCCCAAGATTCTGTCTGGCTGCTTGGACAGCGTCGCCAAAGTCTGTTCCTTGCCTACCACCGAAGTCTCTGAGATCAGCCCTTAACGCTTCGCGATTTCGTGCGGTGGGCATCACTGGGTGAGGATCGCCGTACCGAGACGATGAGCCTCGGGTGGTCTCATCCCAAGGGGCGCACTTCGGAGACTTTCCGAAAAACAAAGGGCGTTCGCTCAGTCGATACGCTCGACGAACAAGGTGCGGACCGCTCGGCGTTCTCGTTGGAATTTCAAACCGGTCTGCTCGGAGAGATGCTGGAGCACCAGAGTTTCATCGTGGTCCTCGCGCTGTATCTCCACAGTGAAGGGGAGACGGCCGTGGTATCTCCAGCTCACCGAGTCCTTCGGGATTTCACGCAGGTTCTCGGCCACGATTGGCCGGCTGATCCAGTCTCCTGCCCATTTGAGAAACTCGGCGAAGCTCCCGGAACCTCCACCTGCCCCTGAGTCCTCCACGAGGTCCTTGCCGTAGATTTCGATTTGATTCTTGGAACGGCCAGGCAGGGGCTGGTATCGATAGTTCCCGCGGGCGACCACGACGTTTCGCTCGACGTCCCGAAGTACGAGCCGGACCGGCAGCCCGGCGTCGCGCTGAAGGATCATTTCGAGCTGCTTGAGCATGGACTCTTCCTTCACGCCTTTGCGGAAGACGAAGTCTCCCGTGACGATCGAGTTCAACAGAGCCTGATCTCCCACAACTTCCACATTATGCAAGTCGACCTGGATGGCGTTGGGAAGCGCGCGTACGCTGTAGCCGTCGGCCGACGTTGCGCTCCGGTTCTCGAGGTGATCACTCCATTGAAACACGAGCGATCCAAAGTCCGTGGGCTTGTTTCCATGATTTGGGTACTTCCGCCGCCAGTATTCGTCGATGCCTGCGGGCCGAGGGGGAGGGATGCGCTTCAAATCTTCTCCCGGCGCCAGACGGTAGATCCGCTGAAACTCCGCCAGATCCTCGGCTTTCTCAATTGCCTTCGCGGCATCCGAAGACCGAGGCTCATCGGCGTGGCCGTTCGGAATCGCATGGAGGATGAACCCTAATATGAGCATGGCCAGGGCGGTTCTCATCGGCAACGTCTTCTTCAACCGGCAATGGTATGCAAGGTATGCAAAAAGATCAAAAGATAATACTTTGAAGGGTCTTCTCGCCATGAGGTCTGGGCCGACCTTGTTGGAGTACTCGAGACGCTTTACCGTCGGGAATGATAGCTCCCGGCAGCCCTCGTGGGCAGGTCGGTTGATCATGGGACGTCTCCTGGGAATTCGTGGGTTATGACAAGCTGCTTGCATTGAATGGCGTTCCGTCCCGACTTCTGCCGTTGATCGGGGCGGGGCTCAGGTTGGGCAAAGCCGTTCTTATCAACCGTTCGAACGCGAAATTCATACGCTCCAGGCTTCAAGTTGGCGAGTCTTGCCGACCACAAGGCGACGCTGAAACGCATGGGCCAGTCCTTGGGTTTGCCGTCGGTGCCGAATCCCCAGATCTGGCTTGGCTTGACATTCTTGGGAAGCTCTCCTTCCCAGTCAACAGGGGGGCGTTCCACCGTGCAAGGGCTCCACTGGGCCGTTCGCCAGGCGGGGTCGTCGTCGTCGATCTTTCCATGCGTGCCGGAGTCGGGCCTAAGCCAATATTCAACGCGTTCTAGTCCGGGCCACCCGACCATCGCGGTCCCTTGAACGACGACCACTCTCCCCGCCGGAAATGTGCCGGGCTCTGTGTCATCAATGTACGCGGCCGTCTTTAAGTACGATTCCGGGTCGTTATTCTGAAGCGCATATGTGTCATTGGCCTGATAGTCGTTCGTCAAAACGATACGCTGGAGCCACTTGATGGATTTGAATCCATGGGCCCAGGGAACGACCATACGCACCGGCCCTCCCCGTTCCAAGGGGATGGGCAGACCATTGAGCCTGTAGGCAACGAAGGGGGGGAGTTCACCCGGCGAGGTGTCCAGGACCTGGTTCAGCGCCAGGGACGATTGAAATAGCTGCTTGGGGTCATGATTGTGGAAACCCCAATAGTAGACCCGTCGGACGTCGCTGATTTTCCCTAAGAGGCGCAAGACTTCGCGCAGAGGAACCCCTTCCCATAATCCCTGGCCGAGGGGCTGGGAGATGTTGTTGCATTGCATGGCTTTCAAGAACGTGACGCCATGCTTTTCGCCCAGCTTCAAGAGGGAGGGCAAGTCGAGCGCGTTCCCCTGGTCGAGGCGGAGGGGCTTCTCAACCTTGGCTTTTCCTTCCGACTCAATTTCCAGGCGCCAGGTCTCGGCGGTAAGTCTTGCCTTGAGGAGAGCCTCCCCTTTGAGTGAGTGAGGCAGGGGATTGCCTCGGCTCACATCAAAGAAGTCATCGGCGGGGGTGAGAAAGGTGCGTAAATCGACCATCTTGCGCCGTCCGATCTTTCAAGATCGGCGCGGCGCACCTGACTCTCACGATCAAACCGGCAAACCTGTCGAGCTCCGGCCGCCCCGATATGGCCGTCGATTATAGCGAAAGACTTCACGTGAAGGTCCGACGCTCATATTTTTTTCAGGCCGACGTGAAGGAAGCCTGCCGATGCTCATCCTGGGACCAGGGATTCACGCCGAGGCTTTCGGCGATGGGCTTGACCTGTTCCTTCACGTCGTCGAGCGATTGTTTGGCCGCCTCAGCAACCTGCTCCATGGACATTCCTGTGACCTCCGTGCCGAGCCGGAGAGCAAAATAGTCCTCGGCCAGCCCCAAGAGCGGATCGGGAATATCGAGTCCTCGACTCGCGGCGATCCGCACCATGGGGGCAACGCAAGCAAATCCCGCAGCCACCACGGCCCCGAGCGGCGCGGCGAGCGGGTCGTCGATACCATCCTCTTTCAGGCTCTCCCTGGCGACCCAGGCCCCGGCGATCGTCCGGGGGATCAGCGACGCGGGATGAAATCGACTGGGTAATACCCCCACCTTATCCAACGCCAACTCTCCCAAGGCCGCCAGCACCCATCCTCGGTGATTCGCCTGGCGCCTCGATGTCTTCAGGAAAGCTGGCCCAAGCGTCACCTTCAACCCGGTGATCGCGGCCAAGCTCATCGCGCGTTGAAAAGGTGTCATCGCCTGAGACATGACTGTCCTCCCTTACAAAACCGTTTACGCCATCCAACGCTCTGCGAGCGCAAGACGTAGATTCTCCATGAGACGTCAAAGCAAAGGGGGTGCCAGCGAGAACCGGAAAGAGACGACTTTTTACGTCTCACTGTTCCATGGAGAGAGAAATCTCGTCGGGAACGGGAACCGGCTTAATGCCGTCTGTTGGTCGCTGGCGTGAAACCGATGTTGGTTTCGTGAGACGATGTCATCGTTGCGAGCTCCCCAGGTGCGTCGTGCCGCTTTCCATTACCTGGTGCAGGTTGAAAACAGGGGTCAGCCGAAATGAGGTCGGGCAAGTGTCGATGTTGTCAAGAAATCAAAAAATGACAATAATTAAAAAATGGTGTGATCGATTGAGAGAAAGAGCGGTGGTAATATTGACGGTGAGCTCGCCGGCCTTCTGTTCGAGGAGTGTCTTTCCGCGAGTGGCTCGAACGATCTCGACGATTTCGGCTTTCTCTTCAATTTCGACATTATTTTATAAACATGGTTGCCATGTTGTGCGAGATATTTTGTGACAATAATAATTTAAAAATTGAGAAATGATGATTTTATCGCACTTTATAATAGAGGGTGGTGCAAGATCTTCTGGTTGTCATCTAGACTGCCGTTACTCATCGCGATAAAAGAAGCAAATCCTTCTCGGATTGTCACTAGAGGAGACCGATGGTAAACCCGTATCGTCAGCAATTTTACCAGCGTCAGCACGAATGGCATGGATACAAAGACCTGGAAGACATGAAGGCGAAACACGCCATAAGGGCCAGGTACTATCAATGGTTTACGAAAGGATGGCTACCTGAGTCTCGCTCGACGCCGGTGCTTGACATAGGTTGTGGCAGCGGGCAATTCCTCTATTTTATGCGAGAAGAAGGGTTTACCGATATTTCAGGCATCGACGTCGATCGTGTTCAGGCGGAGACGGCGAAGTCCCTGGGCTTCAACGTCATTTGTGGCGACGTGATCGAGTGCATGAAAGAACATGACAGGTCTTATGGCCTTGTCGCCATGCTCGATATCCTTGAGCATCTCACGAGAGAAGAATTGTTTCCTTTGCTCAACGCCGTGGTCTCGAGGCTGGAGCCGGGGGGGAAGCTCATCGCGAGCGTGCCGAATGCGGAGAGCCCAGACGCCAATCGAGCGATCTACGCCGATATCACCCACGAGATTGCCTTCACGCCCATGTCGCTGGAAGAATTGTTCTTTTGCCATGGTCTCAAAGTCACGGCATTTCGAGATCCATGGCCAGCCCCGATTTCGCCACTTCACAAGGTCTATCGCGCGGTCAGCTCGGGCATGCGTAAGCTCGAAGGGATGCGATTAAAATTACTCGGGTTTGAACCCCCCTCCTACTGGTCGTCAGTGGTGTGGGTCATGGCTGAAAAGCCTGGGAATACCCCGGGCAAGAAGTCAACCATGTGAGCCAACCCGCGCGCCCTCGAGCGCCGGCAACGCGCGACGTTGCAGCTTCATGGCTACCCCGTCGGTACAGGGCGGAGGGCGGCGACCGTTAGGCGATCTGGCATGCCTGCTCGAAGGTCAACCGGGGGTTACGAGGGTATACCTTGGAAGGGTCGCCATAGCCAAGATTGACGAGGAAGTTGGACTGATAACGGCCGTCGGGGAAGAATTCCGCGTTGACCTTGGCGTTGTCAAAGCCGGACATTGGGCCGGCGTCGAGGCCCAGAGCGCGAGCGGCGATGATGAGGTACGCCCCCTGGAGCGAGCCGTTGCGAAGCAGGGATGTTCGCGTGAATTCTTCTTTGCCAGGGGCCTTGAAGATCTCTGCAAACGAAGGGTTTTGAGGGTAGAGCGTAGGTATGTGCTCATAGAACCGAGTGTCGCCGGCGACGATGGCACAGACGGGGGCTGCCATTGTCTTGTCAACGTTGCCGGGACTCAGGGCTGGCTTAAGCCGTTCCTTGGCTTCCGCGGATTTCACGAACACAACTCGCATGGGGGTCGAGTTAGCAGATGTGGGTCCGAGCTTGGCCAGTTCGTAGATCTGACGGAGCAGGTCATCGTCAACAGGCTGAGGAAGCCATGAGACGTGAGTGTGGGCTTCACGGAAAATGATGTCCAGGGCCCGATCATCGAGTGTCTGCGACATGGGTTGGTTCCTGCAAATCGCCGAGAAGAACGAGTTTGAGAGGTGGGCACAAGGATACCGAAAGGGAACGGCTCCGCCACCACGGCACTCTTCTCGAAGCGAGAGGATGTGAGAAGGAGTCAACGCTCGTTATCGCCCGTTGATGCGGCCGAGCAGCGACTTGGCGGTCCTGCGGCCGGAGGCGGCTCCGCTGTCCATGAAGCCGGAGTCGTTGAAACGGCAATGCTCGCCGGCGAAAAAAAGGTTGCCGACAGGAGTTCCCTCAACGCCGGCGAAGCTGGTCCACTGGCCTGGCTTGTAGCAGGCGTAGCTCCCCCATGCAAAGGGGGCCGACGGCCAATGGTAGCGGTCGACCCTGCCGTTGAAGGCCGCGGCGGAACCGGGGTAGACTCGATCCACGCTGGACAGGAGACGCGTAAGCTGGCTGGCGGCGGTTCCCATCCCCAGATCCAGGCCGGCCTTGCCTCCGGGAAAAATCGTGAGACCGCCAGCCTCGGACTCTTGAAGCCGGGTGTGATCCCAGGCGGTCGCAAACGGCTCGTCGGTGAAAATCGCCCCGGCGTAGCCTTGCTTGCGCCAAACGCGTCGCTGGAACCCAGCAACAAGCTTCGTATTGGTGCCGTAGCCGATCTCGGCGATCGCTCGCTTCTTGAGTGCGGGGAGCTCGACTCTTAATTCGACCTGCCGCAGGGTGGAGAAGGGAATGGCCAGGACCACAAAGTCGGCCTCAATCGTGGTGGAGCGCCCCTGAGGACCGTCGAAGTCGAGTCGAAAGGCGCTTCCGGATTGACTCAGTGATACCAGGGGATGCTCGAAGTCGATCTGCCCTTCAACCTCGTTGGCCAGCGCCTTGATGATCTGCTGGTTCCCTCCCACGATCTTGTAGCGTTCGTCACTCTCACCGTAGAGTTCGAACCGCCCCTTAGTCATGTCCGTCGAGATCAACGTGAGCAGATCGATCGCGGAGAGATGGTCGCAATCCAGGCCGAACTCCGCCGCGAAGGCGACGTCGATGAGCGAGCGAATCCAGCCCTTGGCTCCGATCTTATCGAGGTATTCAGCGATGGAACAGCGATCGAGCTCGATCGCATCGGGATTGTTGCGATAGCGCCAGGGAGATCCGAGGTCTTCGGCATCGTCTTCCATGCGTCTCGCCAGCGGTAGGAACGCGTCGATCGCCTGAACCTCGGAGTGATGAGTACCACCGAAAAAGTAAGCTTCGCGCGCTAATCCATGACCTAGATCTGTCGACATATCGACAAGAGTAAGCCCAAATCTTTTGGCAAGGCCAAGCATGTCCTCATGCTGGCTATCGATGAATTCGCCTCCGAACTCGGTGACGAGTCCTGGCGCGATCAGATTCTTGACGGAGAAGATCCGACCGCCGACGCGTTTGCCCGCCTCGAAGAGACGCGCGCGAATTCCCGCTCTCTTGAGGTGGTAGGCTGCGCTCAAACCCGCGATTCCGGCGCCCACGATCACGACGCGAGGAGCGGAGGCTCGCTTGGAAAGGGGGGGGCTTGCAACATCTTCGCCAAGGCCTGTGCCATGTCCGCCAGCCCAGGTAAGAGCAGAAAGGGCCGAGAGTTTGAGGGCCTCGCGACGGGTCCGTCGGGCCTCCTCTTGCCTTTCCAGAGACGCTGCTCCACTGGACTGTCCAGCATGGCTTGCGAGCTGGGCGAGCCGTAGGTTTCGGCGCAGTGCGGCAAACAGAGGGGTTCGGTCCATGCCGAGTCGGAAATACTCCGTTCTCCGAGGGGGCCTGGCAGAGAGATCCACGGGCCAGGCGCCTGAACTTCTCTCAAGGCATCTCTTGTCCGTGGGGCATCCTAGCAAACCCTGGCGCAACGGGAAATGCTCGGAGTTTCGAAGGGATGAGGATGACCGAGCGAAGGGGAGGCGGAAAAGACCTGAAGGCCAGGTGGAAGTGGAGGAGTCTTTCAAGTGAGCAGAATTTGGGAGCACGGCACAAGAAAGTTGAATGTGCCGTGCTCCGGAAAGCAACGCAGGAAACCCTGTCTCACTTCACGACGCGGATTCCGGAGACCGCGCTCATGAGCTGGCGGAGCGACCCTTCAAGCTGAGTAACATTGCCATCCGTGGTCATTCCAGTTGCCTGGAGTTCAATGTGGCCATCGGTGAAGTTTGTCAGGGTGTAATCGAACGGCTCTGCTTGGCCAAAGAGGTGGATTTGCTGGCAATTACGTCCTTCGGTGAAGCGTCCGATGACCTGTCGAGACATTTTCGACGTACCCGGGGTCGCCCGTTCCTCGACGATCTCGCTGTCTGAGTTGAAAGTCCAGCGAACAGCGTCGCTCATCGGGGTTTTCTTGTTAGCCTTTTGCTTGAAGACGTGAACCGTACCTTGGCAACCTGCCAGCGGTGTGGGGAAGTCGGCACCGAGCATTGCGGCGGTGATGGCCTTGGGCTGCGGTGGGCCCGCTTCAGGCTCAGTTGCTGGGGCGTTTCCTGAGAGAGCCGGCTGCTCACGCGAAGGCTCGGCCGGCTTGGTCGAGGTCGAGACCATCCGTGTTGTTGCCGCCTTCGTGGAAGTCGACGTCTTGACCGGTTTCGTCGTGGCCGTGTTCACGGCCGTTGCCAAGGCTGGTGTGTTCGGCGTCGACGGGCGGTTGTTCGGCTTGGCGGCGGAAGTCGAGGCTGGCTTATCCGAGGTGGAAGTCGAGGCTGGCTTGTCGGACGCGGGGGTCGGAGCCGGCTTATCAGCCGCGGCGGTCGAAGTTGCCGATGATTCGGGGCCGGCAGCCATGAGCGTCACGGGTGTTGACGTTCTCAGCTTGTACATCGTGACGACGTGCCAGCCATACTTGGCCGGATCTTCGTTATCGGGAACGCGCTTGTCGAGGTCGGGACCGGAGACGAATTCAATGTTATCGGTCACTTCCCGCGTTCCTTTGCGGTCGGTCTCTCGCACGAGCCGAGTTGTGTCAAACGGCTCGTCGTTGACCATCTCTTCGATCTTTTCCGTACCGAAGCGGATGACCAGACCCCCCTTGTCCCGCGCGTGCATGTAGAATTCGCCGGAGTTGCCTACCTCAATGGTCGCCTTACCTCCGTTGGGATCGATCTTCGTCCATCCCTGGGTCAATTGGTACAGAGCGATGCGGGAACCGCCTGAGGATTGCGTTTCCATCTTTTGCGTAAGATAGCGCACCGAAACAAAAGCCGTCTTCGGGCCTTGATTAATGATCGTGGCCGTTTCAGCGTGGACGGGGACGCCGCCACAGAGGCTAGCGATCGTGGTCGCAACGATCGAGGCGATGCTCAAGACGCGAAGGCGAGACATTAGGCTGACCCTCCTGTGTCAGGGGTAAGCGGCGCGGCCAGAATCCCACGCATTTTTGATGGTCACTCGCGGCGAAGCCCTCGGTTCCCCGTATGCGGGAGAGGGTTCCTTACCTTGTCCCTTTAAATGGCGCAAGGCTACGACCAGATACCCGTCACAAAGCCCTGCGCGGTCGTCGGAAAGCGCTCGGCTCCCTGCCCGCTCGTTCCTTGGTGAGGCCTGTCATGACGTAATATGTCCCTGCATGTCTCGACCGTTTTCATGCGTCATCTTAAGAGGATTGGCTCTTCGTCTCTTGAAGGCGGTCCCGCCTTGCTGGTCAGGTAAATTCGGGGTTCTGGAAAAAGAAATCGCCTCGGGTTGAGTCGAGTCGTTGCGAGAAGCTGTGAGGGGCTTCTCCACGACTCGTCAACCGCGAGGCGCCTAGGATTGTTTTCAGGCAGACCTTAAAAGGGTGGAAATCAGGGGCGATTCGCTCAGTGCGAGTCGACCCCTCCCTTCACGGGGAGCTTCGCGCCCAGCGTGTCCTTGTTGGGGGTGAAACCTTTGCCGTCGACATCCACGAAGATCGGGTTGGACACAGCCACCGGCAGGTCGTTCTTGTGGTCGGGACCCATCACCGGTCCAAGCTTCGACCCTTCGCCAATCACGGCCACGATGACATGAGTATCGTGGTCCAGAGTGAGCGGAATCTCCTGATCGAATTTCACGACCTTGTCGGAGAATCGATCCGACGCTTGCTTTCTCGTGAAGTTGAGCGACTCCACGGGGCGGCCGTTGAGGAAGACTTGCACGCGGTCGATGTCGAACCAGTTCGGGCACTGAACCCGGACCTGGAGGGTGGCCTTGCCACCAGGAATCGTCATGTCGTCCCCCGCGATTCCCTCGGCGCCTGAGCTGTCTCGCAGCTTGACCTCGAGGAACGGACCGTTGGACATCACAACGTGCCCCTTTTCCGCGGCACGAACCATCTCGAGCGTCTCGATCTTCGTGGGGTCATCGCTGCCACTCTTCAGGTAGCTCCGCAGGAAGCCTGAGCCGTGGAAATTGTAGTGCGCATCCGTGTTGACGACCCCCGGGATCCGTCGCCCCTGGTTGAGTAGCTGGAGCCAGTTCACGATCGGGTTGTTTTGCGTTCTTCCATTATGATCAATGGCCGGGGGGGAGAAGATCAGGTGAGGCGGGTGCACCTCGATCACATCCATGTGGCCGAACATCCCCGAGTAACCGCCGTCAGGGGTGCCGTCGCCATTGCGGTCGTAGAACATCCAGCCCATGTCGGGGTGGTTGACCTGCACAAGCTTTTCGGAGTGACCATCCCAGAGAGCCAGGCGCTCGATCTGAATTTCGGGGTCGTCAGCATAAGGAGGAGCACCGTTGTCCTGGGTATGGGGCCGCATCACCAGCGGGAAGGCGTTCTGGTGATTCAAGGGGAGGGGGGAGCCGGTCATTTCCATACCGCTGCAAGTGGCCATGAGGGGTTCGACACCCAGATGGCGGAGATGCGGCGTGTAGGTCGAAATTCGGTTGTGCTCGGTGCAAGGAGCAAACTCAATTTGTTCGCAGAGCAGATTGAGCACGCGGCCAAGCTGGCTCGCGGTGTTGTCGCCCGAGGGGCTCGAGTGGCTGTGGAAATCGGCGCTGACCCAGCCAGGAGTCTGGACCGATCGCACGAGCGTTGCCTCGAGAGTCGCTTCCTTGCCGCGCTGCACGTCAAGGCGAGTGAACACCGCATCATGTTCCGTCCCATAGCTAATGATCACGTCATAGCTGCCGGGGGCGAGATTGCGGCGGAATCGACCATCAGGGCTGTAATGAACATTTCGGATGCCGTGATCACCGCTGTCTGGGCCGAAGTTCGGAGACTCCGTGCCGTCACGTCCGACGAACTGGACCTTGCAAGGAGTCGGCCCTCCCTGGGCGTTGCTGATCTTGGTGACGACCTTGCCAGGTTCGGGGAGTTCGACGGCCATCGACTCGGAGACGTCGGGGGTGATCGGCAACGACTTGGTGCCGTGCGGAGCTGACGCGATGGTCAACGTGCCTTCGACGGCGGGGGAGGCGAGCACGATGACGCCTTGGTGATCGGTGCGACCCCACGCATAGTTCTTACCCTCTTGCTTGAGCGTGACCTCAGCCTCGGCCACAGGTTGTCCCGCCGTATCTTTGACGGTCAGGCGGACGGGGCGATTGGCGTTGTCTCTGCTGTGATGGGTGAAGCGGTGGACGTCGAAGAGGTTCGCTCCCGGTGCGACCTTGCGCGCGAGGCGATAGGTTTCCCCAGGGGCCAGCGTGATGCGCACCTTGCCGTCACCGTTGCGATACCGCATGAGGATTTGCCGGCCGCCGGAGGCCGTGATCTTGTGCCCTTCGGCCGACCAGCCGTAGGCCTGTCTCTTATACACATCTAGATGTGTATAAGAGACAGGTGCGACCTTGCGCGCGAGGCGATAGGTTTCCCCAGGGGCCAGCGTGATGCGCACCTTGCCGTCACCGTTGCGATACCGCATGAGGATTTGCCGGCCGCCGGAGGCCGTGATCTTGTGCCCTTCGGCCGACCAGCCGTAGGCCTGGCCGAACCACTTGTCGTAGGCCCAGAAAAGGTCCACCGCCTCTTCGGGGGATTTCTCGAACGACGTGTCGGCGCGGAGGGCGTCGACAAGGTCGCTGCTGACCGTATCCTTGCCGTGGTTGGCGAAGGTGGTCGTCACGAGCACGTAGGGAGAGCCGTCCTCCAGCACATACGAAACAGCGACGTCCGGGGTCTTCTCACGCGGCTCGGCGACGAATCGCAACGTGATTCGCTTGGCTTTCACGAATGTGCGTTCGAGCTCGGAAACCTCATAGGTTTCGGGAGCCTCGACATCGATGCCGGCGAATTTCAGTTGGCGAGCCTGGGCACCGGGGTAGAAGGCCGAGAGCTGGTCGCTTTGGCGATCGCGCCGAGTGAGGTCGATAAGGCAGCCGCCGACTTCGCGGACGGTCATGTTCGCGTTTCGCTTCGGCTTGGGCTGAGCGATCACCGCGATGATCTGGTCGTTCGCCAGCACGAAGTCGCCATAGATCGCATCGGCCTCTTTGCCCTGGGGAGCAAAGCGCTCCCACGTTTCCGGCGAGAGTGCGACCAGGTCAGCGGCCTTCGCAGTGCCTGCCAGCAACAACAGTGGCAGACAGAGGGCAAGGTTCCTCAATGAAACACGACTCATGGTCACGTCGCTCCGGCTCCCTGTGGTGATGGCACCCTCAAACCACGTTGAGGATGGATCTCGAAAGCGCCCGCGGGCACAGATTAAAGGATGGAGCATGACGACGCACCATGGTCATGGTCCAGAGAAGTTTTGATTAAGCGAAGAGACGGCGGCTTCATTCCCAGCTCGGGCTTGCTCTCATGCTGTGAGCAAGGCACCATGAATCGGTTCGTCCATCTCCGATTCACTCGGGATGACATGCTCGCTCGATCGTGCGTCGAAACGATCTGCAAGAGCGTTTGCAATCGCCAGGGCAATGAAATTGAGAGAGGGAAGCGATGCGGACTGTATCGCCCCTGAGTTCATGAGCGCGGCAGTTATCAGTCTCGTTTTGATTTCAGCGGTCCTGCATGCCTCCTGGAACGCGCTTCTGAAGGGGGGAGGAGATCGACTTCGCTCGGCCACCATCATGGTGTTGACCTCGAGCGTCGTCTCCGTGCCGCTGGTGCTTATGTTGCCGTGGCCCCATTCACGAAGCTGGATCTACATCAGTCTCTCCGCGTTCTTGCATGTTGCCTACAATTTTCTGCTCGTAGCATCATATCGAGACTGCGACCTCGGCGTGGCCTACCCGATCGCTCGTGGGTCGTCCCCCTTGCTTGTGACCCTCGGCGCCGCGATCACGGCCAGCGAAAGGCTTGATGTCTCGGCCCTGGTGGGGGTTGGCCTCATCTCCCTGGGCATTCTGGGTCTGGCCCGGGAAAGCCGAATGCATCTGCCGATGCGTTCGCTCATTCCCGCACTTCTCACCGGAGTTTCGATTGCTGCCTATA
>BFBZ01000599.1_pt1 | contig 32148 bp, 32 predicted proteins | sample 1888401 | NCBI WGS metagenome assembly BFBZ01 (sample SAMD00112614, study PRJDB3348) | symbiont metagenome | host: Chara braunii
CCCGCCGCCATTGCAGTTCGGCCGAGATCATCGTGCACTCGGCTCTGGAGGACGAGGCCCATGTGCGCCGCGCGTTCGCGGCGGGCGCCTCGGGCTACCTCCTGAAAAACTCATGGTTCCAGAACTTCACCCAGGCGGTGCTGCAAGTCGTCAACGGCGGCGCGGCCGTCTCGCCCAGCGTGGTGCGGCATCTGCTCATTCGGTCGAGGCATTCCGAGCCCGATGGTCCGCAGCCCGGCGGCGCGCCTCAAAAGGCACTGTCGATGCGCGAGCGCGAAGTGCTTCGACTCATCGCCGTGGGCCATGTCACGCGCGACATCGCGACGGAACTTTCGATCAGCGGACAAACCGTGTGCGCGCACGTGAAGAGCATCTGCCACAAGCTGCAGGTGCGCACGCGCGCGCACGCGGTGACCGCCGCCGCCAGCCGCGGGTTGATCTAGCAGCGCGGCACGATCAGTGCGCGATCAGCACAGGCACGGTGGCGCGCGCCAGCAACTCGCGCGTCACGCCGCCCAGCATGCGCTCGCGCATCCGGGCGTGGCCGTAGCCGCCCATCACGAGCAGATCGCACTCCAGCGCGGCGGCGCTGTCCAGCAAGACATCGGAGAAGCGCGCGGAGGTCACCACCCGCTCGACGCTGGCCTGGACGCCATGCCGCAGCAGCCAGTCGTTCATTTCGCCGGGGCACAGCGCGCGGGCGGCAGGGTCGTCGCCGTCCCGAAGAAGGGACATCACGGTGACCTTCGCCGCCCGGCGCAGCACAGGCAGCGCGGAGCGCAGGCAGATCGAAGCCTCCCTGCTGCCATCCCAGGCCACCAGAACCCGGTCCAGCGCGCCGTCGAAGCGGCCGGCGCGCGGAACGATGAGCACGGGCCGCCCCGCCTGCAGCATGACCTCTTCGGGAAGTTGGCGCACCGCATGATCGACAACGGCGCATGCGTCCGCCTGGCCCACGACGACAAGGTCGCTGGTGCGCCCGTGGCCGACCATGGCGCCGACGGGCTCGCCGTCCACCAGCCGCGTGTCGAAGGACGGTAGCGCCGGCACCGCGACGCGGCAGCGGAACACGTGCGCGACGGCTTCGGCCCTCCTGCGCAGGTGCAGCGACGCGCCGACGATGCAGTCGTCCAGCTCCGAGTGGACCGGCACGGGCTGGGCAACTGCCTGGACGCCGGTCGTCACGATGCCCACCAGGTGGCTGTGATGTCGCTTGGCCAGCCGCGCCGCCAGCAGCGTGCGGATCTCGCACCGCTCGGTGTGGTCCAGGTGGACGGCGATGGTCGGAAGCGTCATGTCTTTCTTCGCGGCGCGGCCAGTGCCGTGTGAAGGGTGCAAAGGGCGTCATGTACCACGTCCCCGCGCGAAGCGAGGGCGGCGCTTGCCGGCGGTCCGCAGGAAGCGCGTTCCTGCCGCTGCGCAGTGGTGGTGGCGTCGGGCCACAGTGCGAACATCGGCGTCAGGGCCAGCGCCTGCCAGTCCTCGGCGCGCATGACCGCGTCCACCCCTGCGCGGGTTTCCTCGATGCCGCGCTGCAACGCGCTGGCCCCAAGGGTTTCGAGCATTTCCAGCGTATGCAGCCAGACGCTCCACTGCGCCTTGTACAGCGCCAGTGGAAATGTGATTTCGGTGCTCATGGTGTGCCCTCTTGGCCGGTGTTCGAGGAAATGAATACTGAAGCCGCGGCGCGGCGCCCGGCTTGCGCGGGATCAAGACAACGCGCTGCCGCATCCGCATACTGTGGCGCTGTTCCCTGAAGAAAGCGGCACGCGACATGGCCCCCTCCCCCACACCCGCGATCCCAGACGACTTGCGGCTGCTCGACGCCTGGTGGCGCGCCGCCAACTACCTGTCGGCGGGCCAGATCTACCTCATGGACAACCCGTTGCTGCGCGAGAAGCTCACGCTCTCGCACATCAAGCCGCGCCTGCTCGGCCACTGGGGCACCACCCCGGGCCTGAACTTCATCTACGCGCACATGAACCGGGCCATCAACGCCCTGGACCTCGACGCGATCTTCATCGCGGGCCCGGGTCACGGCGGGCCGGGCGTGGTCGCCAACACCTACCTCGAAGGCACCTACAGCGAGGTGTATCCGGCCATCGGGCGGCATGCCGATGGCCTGCGGCGGCTGTTCACGCAGTTCTCCTTTCCCGGCGGCATTCCGAGCCACGTCGCGCCGGAAACGCCCGGCTCAATCCACGAAGGCGGCGAGCTAGGCTATTCGCTGCTCCACGCCTATGGCGCGGTGTTCGACAACCCCTCGCTGCTGGCCTGCTGCGTGATCGGCGACGGCGAGGCCGAGACCGGCGCGCTCGCGGCGAGCTGGCACTCCAACAAGTTTCTGAACCCCGCGCGCGACGGTGCCGTGCTGCCGATCCTTCATCTCAACGGCTACAAGATTGCAGGGCCCACGGTGCTCGCACGCATCGGCGACGAAGAGCTGGTCCAGCTGCTGCGCGGCTACGGCCACGAGCCGTACTTCGTGACGGGCGACGATCCCGCGCTGATGCATCCGCTGATGGCGCAGGTGCTCGACGGCGCGCTCGACCAGATTCGGTCGATCCAGGCAGGGGCGCGCCAGGGCGGTTTCCGAGAACGACCTCGCTGGCCGATGATCGTGCTGCGCTCGCCCAAGGGCTGGACCGGGCCGCGCCGGGTCGACGGTCTGCAGATCGAGGGCACCTTCCGGGCGCACCAAGTGCCGCTGGCCGACTTTTCCGCGCGGCCGGAGCACATCGGGCTGCTGGAAGACTGGCTGCGCAGCTACCGGCCCGAGGAGCTGTTCGACGCGGCCGGTGCCTTGCGCCCGGAGATTGCAGCGCTCGCGCCCCGCGCAGCGCGCCGCATGAGCGCCAATCCGCATGCCAACGGCGGCCTGCTGCTGAAGGACCTGGTCATGCCGCCCTTTCGCGCCCACGCCGTCGCGGTCGAGGCGCCCGGCGCCACCGACGCCGAGGCCACGCGCGTGGCCGGCGGGTTCCTGCGCGAGGTGATGCGGCTCAACGCCGATGCGGGCAACTTCCGCGTCATGGGACCGGACGAAACCGCGTCGAACCGGCTCGGCGCGCTGTTCGAGGTGACCACGCGCACCACGACCGCACGGATTCTTCCCGGGGACGACCACCTCTCGCCCGACGGCCGCGTGATGGAGGTGCTCAGCGAGCACCTGTGCCAAGGCTGGCTCGAAGGCTACCTGCTGACCGGCAGGCACGGTTTCTTTTCGTGCTACGAGGCCTTCATCCATATCGTCGACTCGATGTTCAACCAGCATGCCAAGTGGCTCAAGGTGGCCCGCGGCATCGGCTGGCGGCGGCCCATCGCCTCGCTGAACTACCTGCTGACCAGCCACGTCTGGCGGCAGGACCACAACGGCTTCAGCCACCAGGACCCGGGGTTCCTGGACCACGTGGTGAACAAGAAGGCGCAGGTCGTGCGCGTGTACCTGCCGCCCGACGCCAACACCCTGCTCTGCGTAGCCGACCACTGCCTGCGCAGCCGCAACTACGTGAACGTGATCGTGGCGGGCAAGCAGCCCTCGCCGCAGTGGCTGGACATCGACGCGGCGACCCGCCACTGCACCGCCGGCCTCGGCATCTGGGACTGGGCCAGCAACGACGACGGCGAGACGCCCGACGTCGTGATGGCCTGCGCCGGCGACGTTCCCACCCTGGAGACGATGGCGGCGGTCGACCTGCTGCGCGAAAAAGTGCCCGCGCTGAAGGTACGGGTGGTGAACGTGGTCGACCTGATGGCGCTGCAGTCGCCCGATGCGCATCCGCATGGCCTGCCGGATGCGGAGTTCGACGCGGTCTTCACCACGGACAGGCCGGTGATCTTCGCGTTCCACGGCTACCCGGCGTTGATCCACCGGCTGGTCTACAAACGGCGCAACCACCCCGGCTTCCATGTCCACGGCTATTGCGAGGAAGGCACCACCACCACGCCGTTCGACATGACGGTGCTGAACCGGCTGGACCGCTTCCACCTGGCCGCCGACGCCATCGATCGCGTGCCGCGCCTGCACGGCAGCGCCGACCACCTGCGCCAGCACCTTCGCGACCGCCTGCTGGAGCATCGCGCCTACATCGGCCGCCACGGCAGGGACATGCCCGAGATCGAAAATTGGCGATGGGCGCGGTAGGCCAGCGCCCGGCGCGAAAGGGCACGTTGGCGACGCGCCTTGCGTGCTACGCTGTTGGCGATCCAGAATGTTTCGGCCACCATCCGTGCTCCACCTCCCCGCCTTCGCATGAAACCTGCCTCCCACATCGCGGTGCTCGACGATGAAGTCGACATCACGCTGCTGCTGGCCAACTACCTTCAAGGCCACGGCTTCCGGGTCACCCAGCTGCACAACGGCCGCTCGCTGATGGCGCTCATGGCCGCCGACCCCGCGGACCTCGTCCTCCTCGACCTGGGCCTGCCCGGCGAAGACGGTTTTTCCATTGCCCGCCGCATTCGCGAAAGCTGGCGCTGCGGCCTTGTCATCGTTACCGGCCGCGGCGACGCCGTGGACAAGGTCGTGGGCCTGGAAGTCGGGGCGGATGACTACGTGACCAAGCCCTTCGACCTGCGCGAACTGGTCGCGCGGGTCAAGGCCGTGCTGCGGCGGCTGACGCCCGAGGTGCCCGCCGCGCCGGCAGCCGCCGAGGCATCCTCTTGCGACCGGTTGCGCTTCGCCGGCTGGCAGCTGGACACCGCCGCGCGCAGCCTGCACAGCCCGCAAGGTGCGGCGGTGCCGCTCACGGGCGGCGAATTCGATCTGCTGTGCGCCTTCGCCCGGCACCCCGGGCGCGTGCTGTCGCGCGACTTCCTGCTCGAGCAGACGCGTGGCCGTGAAGCCGCCCCGTTCGACCGCACGATCGACGTGCAGGTGGGGCGCCTGCGCAAGAAGATCGAGTCCGACGGGGACGACCCGCAACTCATCAAGTCGGTGCGCGGCGCGGGCTACATCCTCGTGCCGCCCGTTTTCCATGACTGATCCCGCGAACACGCCGCCCTTGCTGCCCGAGCTGCCCATTTCGGGCCTGCCGTCGGGCATCGAGGAAAGCAGCGTGTTCCGCTCGCTCTTTATCGCCTACCCGGATTCGCTGCTGCTGGTGGACCAGTCGGGGCACATCATCCTGGCCAACCCCTCGGCGGCCGCGCTGCTGGGCTACGCCGCCGACGAGCTGGTGGGGTTGAACGTGGACGTGCTGGTGCCCGACAGCATCCGTCCGCGCCATGCGTCCTACCGCGAGGCCTATGGCCGTGCCCCGCGTCCGCGCCCCATGGGCACGCACATGGAACTGGTGGCCAAACGCAAGGACGGCAGCGAGGTCATGGTCGAGATCGCGCTGAGCCCGCTGCAGGACCACGGGCTGCCCTTCGTGGTGGCCGCCATCCGCGACATCGGCGCCTACCCGCGCGTGAAGCAGGCGCTGCAGCGCGCCCGCTACAGCGAACACCTCGCCCAGTTGGGCCGCCTGGCGGTCAATACGCGCGACCTGCAAGTGGTGCTCCAGCATGTGCCGCAGATCATCACCACGGCGCTGCAGGTCGAAGTGGCCGTGGTCTGGCTGCTCGACAACAGCCGTCTCGAGTTTCGCGTGGCCGGTGGCGTCGGCCTGGTCGCGGGCGAGGAGATCGGCATGCGGGTAGCCAACCGGCCCGACACGCCGCCGGGTTTCGTGCTCTCGCAGGACCGGCCGGTCGTGGTGCCCGACTACCGCAACGAACACCGCTTCGCCGTGCCCCAGGCCTACTTGGACGCCGGGCTGACCAGTGCGATCGCGGTGCCGCTGTCCGACCGCGGACGCGTGATCGGCATGCTGTCGGTGCGCTCCAGGGAGGCCAAGCGCTTCGGCGACGAGGAACTGCGCTTCCTGGAGTCGCTGTCCAGCCTGCTGGCCACCAGCCTGCAGCGCATACAGACCGAAGAGGCGCTGAACCATGCGCAGCGCCTCGAAAGCGTCGGTCAGCTCACCGGCGGCATCGCGCACGACTTCAACAACCTGCTGACCGTGATCCAAGGCAACTTGCAGGTGCTCGAGGAACTGCCCGCGCTAGCGCACGATGCCTACGCGCAGCAACTGGTGAACGCCGCCACGCGCGCCTCGCGGCGCGGCGCCGAACTCACCGGCAAGCTGCTGGCGTTTTCCAGGCGGCAGGTGCTGCAGCCGATCGCGGTGGACACCCATGCGCTGCTGCATTCGCTGGCCGACATGCTGCGCCGCACGCTCGACCAGCGCATCGGCATCGAGATCGACACCGTCCCCGCCTGCCCGCCAGTGCTGGCCGACCCCGGGCAACTGGAGTCGGCGCTGCTGAACATCGCGATCAATGCGCGCGACGCCATGCCCGAGGGGGGCATCCTTCGGTTTCGCACCGAGGTGTGCGAGTCGCTGCCGACCGTCCTGTACAGCGAGAACAGCGACCTGCAAGGCCGCGCTCACGGCCGCTTCGTGGCGATTTCCGTCGCCGACAACGGCGTGGGCATGGACGAAGCCGTCAAGGAGCGCGCCTTCGAACCCTTCTTCACCACCAAGGAGGCCGGCCGCGGCACCGGCCTGGGCCTGAGCACGGTCTACGGCTTCGTCAAGCAGTCCAGGGGCGGCATCGCCATCGACAGCAAGCCGGGCCAGGGCACGACGGTCAGGCTCTATCTGCCGCTGCTGGAAGCGGCAGCTTCGCCAAGCGCCGAACAGGAACGCGCCGACGAGACGATTCCGCTGGGCCTGCGCGTGCTGCTGGTGGAGGACGATGCCGAAGTCCGCAAGGTGATCCACACCTTCCTGGCGACGCTGGGCTGCGAGATCACCACCGCCGCCACGGCCGAACAGGCGCTGCTGGCCATGGGCGCCGAGGGCGTCGCCTTCGACCTGCTGCTCAGCGACATCGCGCTCGGCCCAGGCATGCGCGGCACCCGGTTGGCCGCCGAGGTGCAGCAGCGCCTTCCGCACCTGGCGGTGCTGCTGATGTCGGGCTTCTCGTCCGAGTTGCTGGACGCGGACCGCGAGGTGCCGCAAGACTGGGAACTGCTGCGCAAGCCCTGCACGCGCGCCGAGCTGGCGCGGGCGATGTCGAGGGTGCTGGCCGGGCGCGCCTGAGCGCGTCGGCCCCGCCCTGCTACTGCAGCATCGCGGGCGCCGGCGCCAGGCAGCGCTGCACGAAGGCCGACAGCGCGCCCACGTCGGGAATCTGCACGTCGCGCCGACCTTTCTCGGCGAAGCCGATGACCTTGTCGCGCGCCAGCCGCGACAGCGCGCGGCTCACGGTTTCCAGCGTCATGCCCAGGTAGTTGCCGATCTCGGCGCGGGTCATGCGCAAGGTGATCTGGTCGGTGCGCATGCCGCGCTCGGCCAGCGACTCGGCCCAGTAGCGCAGGAAGTCGGCCACGCGCGCGTCGGCAGGCAGCGTGCACACCGACATCAGCGAATCGCGGTCGTGGGCGATCTCGCGGCTCATGGCTGCGTGCAGCACCTTCAGCAAGGCGGGGTGCGAGACGCAGGCGCACATCAGCGCCTCGTAGGACACGACCCAGATCTCGCCCGTGTCCATCGCCACCGCGTCGCAGGAATAAGAGCCATCGGCAATGCCGTCGAAACCGAGCCAGTCGCCGCGGAACTTCAGGCTGACCACCTGTTCGCGCCCGTCCGCCGAGAGGTTCACGATCTTGAAGAACCCCGAGTTCAGGATGTAGAGATTGCCGAAGCGCTCGCCGGCCTGGTAGATCACGTCGCCCGTGCGCACGACACGGCGCTGCGGCTTCAAGTGCTCGGCCAGCAGCCTGAGGGTGTCGCACGTGTGCTGACTCGCGCGCTCCTGCGCATCCGGGCTCTTTCTTGCGAATTCAGCGGTGCCGGTGACCATGGGGGTGGCCATGGCCGATACGGTCTTTTCGGTGGGGGCGATCGTGAGCATCTGGGACTCCTGGGTTGTCTGTCGCGTGTCGATGGATCGATGCTATGAAGCTGTTGGCAATGCATCGACAACCGTCGGCATCGATGGGTAACGCTCGGTGAACGGACTGTGTCCGGCGTGTATCAACACCGCGCGCCGTGCAGCAAGTCACGCCGCATCGCTCTACGGCTTTGACCTGCATCAAGGCCGGCGCAAACCGTCTGACTAGCCTCCTCAGGTCAGATACCGACCATTTCCATGCGTCTTCCCAACCGACTCCGCGAGCCCGAGACCGGGCCCCAGCTTTCGCCGCTGGACGTGGCGAGCCTGCTGTCCAGGGCGCGCATACTTCAACGCGCCCGGCTGGAAGGAACGGCGCCCAGGCTGCTGCGAGGCAAGAACCTGGGTCTGCTTTACGCCCTCCCCTGCGATGCGGCGCAGGCGCTTTTCCGCGGTGCCGCCGAGGAACTGGGCGCACGCGTTTCCATGATGCGCTCGAGCCTGTCGCTCGAGAGCCCGCCGCACGAGGTGCAGCACACGGCCCGCATGCTGGGGCGCCTCTACGACGCCGTGGAGTGCCAGAACCTGGAGCCGGCCCTGGTCCGGCAGATCGGCCGGCATGCCGGCATTCCGTTCTTCGAGGGCGCCGCCATGCCAGACCATCCGGCTATCCGACTCGCCGAGATGCTTGGCGACAGGACCTCGCTGGCCGACAACCAGCGCTTCATGGTGCAGGCCCTGCTGCTCGAGAGCGTCGGCTGAGCCAGCGGGAGCGCCGCGCTTGATCCAGCGCAATGCGGGCAGGCCGGCTGCTTCCTACAGTGGATTCCACGGCCTGGGCAATTGCTGCACGACGGCCGCCCCTTCCTCAACCACGCATCGCAAGGAATCCCCATGAAGACCGACACCCAATTGCGCGACGACATCCAGGCCGAACTGAGCTGGGACCCCGCGTTCAAAGCCTCCGACATCGGCGTGATCGTCAAGGACGGCGTGGTGACCCTCACCGGCCACCTCACCAGTCATGCGGAGAAGTACGCCGTGGAGCGCGCCGTCCAGCGCGTGCACGGCGTGAAGGCGGTCGCCGTCGAAATGACTGTGAAACTGCCCTTTGGCAACGAGCGCACCGACGCCGACATCGCATTGGCGGCCGAGCGCGCGCTCGAATGGAACGTGCTGGTGCCGGACGGCAAGGTCCGCCCGATGGTGGAAAAGGGCTGGCTCACGCTCGGGGGCGAAGTCGAGTGGGGCTACCAGCGCTGCGCCGCCGAGCGCGCGGTGCGCGACCTCATGGGCGTGACCGGCGTGTCCAACCTCGTGAAGGTCAAGCCGAAGGTGAGCCCCGCCGACGTGGAAAGAAAGATCCACGACGCGCTCTCGCGCCAGGCCGACCGCGAGGCCAGCCGGCTGTCCATCAGCGTGAGCGGCTCGCAGGTCACCTTGCGCGGCACGGTGCATTCCTGGACAGAACGCGACGCGGTGCAGGGCGCCGCATGGGCCACGCCCGGCGTTTCGGTGGTCGTGAACGATCTGCTCGTGGACGCCTGAGCATGCGCGTCGCACTCGTCACCGGTGGCACCTCGGGGATCGGGGCGGCCACGGCGCAGGCCCTGCAGGCCGCGGGCTACCGTGTGGCGGCGAGCTTCGCGAGCCGCACCGAAGCGGCGCAGGCCTTTCACGCGCACACCGGCATTCCAGTCTTCGGCTGGAACGTGGCGGACTTTGCCGCCTGCCAGGCCGGCGTCGCACGCGTGGAAGCCGCGCTCGGGCCCGTCGACGTGCTGGTGAACAACGCCGGCATCACCCGCGACGGCATGCTGCACAAGATGAGCGTCGAACAGTGGCGCGAGGTCCTCGACGTGAACCTCGGCGGCTGCTTCAACATGAGCCGGGCCGTCATCGGCGGCATGCGCGAGCGGCGCTTTGGCCGCATCGTGAACATGGGCTCGGTCAACGGCCAGTCGGGGCAGATCGGTCAGACCAACTACGCGGCGACCAAGGCGGGCCTGATCGGCTTCACCAAGTCGCTCGCGCTGGAAGGCGCCGCGCGCGGCATCACGGCCAACCTGGTCGCGCCGGGCTATACCGACACGGCCATGGTGGAGGCGGTCGCTCCCGAGGTGATGGCGCGCATCCTGGCGGCCATTCCCGCAGGCCGCCTGGCCACGCCGGACGAGATCGCGCGCGCCGTGGTGTTTCTGGCGGCCGACGATTCCGGGTTCATCAACGGCGCCACGCTGTCGATCAACGGCGGCAAGTACATGGCCTGAGACGGCGCCGCGCCGGCGCGCCCCGGGCTCCCGTTCATTCCTTCGCCAGAGAGGCCTGCCATGCCCATGATGAAAGCCGCAGTGGTCCGCGCGTTCGGACAGCCCCTGCAGATAGAGGAAGTGCCGGTGCCCGATGTGCCCCCGGGGCAGGTGCTGGTGAGGGTGGCGTCTTCCGGGGTGTGCCACACCGATCTTCATGCCGCCGACGGCGACTGGCCCGTGAGGCCGACCCTGCCCTTCATTCCCGGCCATGAGGGCGTGGGTCACGTGGCGGCGGTGGGCGCCGGCGTGAAGCATGTCAGGGAAGGCGACCGGGTGGGCGTGCCTTGGCTTCACACGGCCTGCGGCCACTGCGAGTTCTGCATCACCGGCTGGGAGACGCTGTGCGACCACCAGCAAATGACCGGCTACACGGTCGACGGCGCCTACGCGGAATACGTGCAGGCCGATGCTGGCTACGTCGGCCACCTGCCCGCCAACGTGGGCTTCAGCGAAATCGCACCGGTGCTCTGCGCCGGCGTCACGGTCTACAAGGGCCTGAAGGTGCTCGACTGCAAGGCCGGCGACTGGGTCGCCATCTCGGGCCTGGGCGGCCTCGGGCACCTGGCGGTGCAGTACGCCAAGGCCATGGGCTTTCATGTGGTGGGCGTCGACATCGACGAGACCAAGCTCGCGATGGCCAAGGCGCTCGGTGCCGACATGGTGGTCAGCGCCGCCACGCAGGACCCGGCGCAGGTACTGCAGCGCGCCATGCGCGGCGTGCACGGCGCGCTCGTGACCGCCGTCTCCCGCAACGCCTTCGCGCAGGCGCTGGGCATGCTGCACAAACGCGGCACCATGGCGCTGGTGGGCCTTCCGCCGGGTGACTTCGCGCTGCCGATCTTCGACGTGGTGCTCAACGCCAAGACCGTGCGCGGCTCCATCGTGGGCACCCGCAAGGACCTGCAGGAAGCACTCGACTTCGCGGGCGAAGGCAAGGTGCACACGGTGTTCAGCACCGACCGGCTGGAGAACATCAACGGCGTGCTCGACCGCATGCGCCAGGGGCACATCGAGGGCCGTGTGGTCCTGAGCCTCACCGACGAGATCTGAACATCATGCGTGCAATGGTGCTTGACGCGGCATGGGTTCCCCTTGAACTGGAGTGCCGAGCGACCCCGCAGCCCGGCCCCGGCGAACTGCGCCTGCGCGTGCTGGCCTGTGCGGTCTGCCGCACCGACCTGCACATCGTCGATGGTGAATTGCCGCTGCCCGTGCTGCCGATCGTGCCGGGACACGAGATCGTGGGCGTGGTCGAGGCACTCGGCGCGGGCGTGGAGGGTTACGCCATCGGCGACCGCGTGGGCGTGCCGTGGCTGGGCCACACCTGCGGCTGCTGTGCTTTCTGCCTGGACGGGCACGAGAACCTGTGCGACGCGCCGCGCTTCACGGGCTATCACCGCGACGGCGGCTTCGCAAGCCACGTGATCGCGGAGGCGGCGTTCTGCCTGCCGCTGACCCTGCCCGAACCCGAGGCCGCCCGCATCGCCCCCCTGCTCTGCGCGGGCCTGATCGGCTGGCGCAGCCTCAAGGCCGCTGGCGACAGCACGCATGCGCGCCGGCTGGGCCTGTACGGCTTTGGCGCTGCTGCGCACCTCATCACTCAAGTGGCCACCGCCCAGGGACGCGAGGTGTACGCCTTCACACGGCCGGGCGACCAAAAGACGCAGGCCTTCGCGCGCAGCCTCGGCGCGGTGTGGGCCGGCGACGCGCACGAGCGGCCACCCGAACTGCTGGACGCGGCCATCCTTTTCGCGCCCGCAGGCGAACTCGTGCCCACCGCGTTGCGCGCCGTGCGCAAGGGCGGCCGGGTCGTGTGCGGTGGCATTCACATGAGCGACATCCCATCCTTCGCCTACCGGCTGCTCTGGGAAGAGCGCAGCGTGGTCTCGGTGGCGAACCTGACGCGTGCCGATGCCCGCGAATTCCTAGACTTTGCCCAGGCCCATCCGTTGCAAGTGCATGTGAAGACCTATGCGCTCACGCAGGCCAACGAGGCGCTGGCCGATCTGCGTGCCGGTCGCATCGAAGGAGCGGCGGTGCTGGTGCCGTGACCCGGCGCGGCGGTTCTCAGAGCTCCCGCGACTCGCGGTAGTCAGGCACCGTGCACGGCCACCCGTGCCGCTCCTCGATGGCCAGCCGCAGTGCATCGGCGGCCACGGGCTCTCCATGGGTCACGAAGACGCGGCGCGGCGCGCGCTGCGCATCGATCCAGGCGAGCAGCTGCTCCCGGTCGGCATGGGCCGAAAGCGTCCCGATGTTCGCGACCTCGGCGCGAATGGGCACGTAGGCACCGTGGATCTTGACCGCGTCGGCACCCGCCACGATGGCCGCGCCGCGCGTGCCCGCGGCCTGGAATCCCGCGAACAGGATGGTGTTCCTGGCATTGGGCGCATAGGCCTTCAGGTGGTGTAGTACCCGTCCGCCGGTGGCCATACCACTGGCGGAAACAATGATCGACGGAAAGCTCAGCGTGTTCAGGCGCCTGGACTCTTCCTCGGTGTTGACGATGATGGTCTGCTCCTGCATCCCGGCGCACTCCAGCGCGCTCAAGCGGTGCTCGTCCGCATGGCGCTGGTACAGGCGCGTCGCGTTCGCCGCCATGGGACTGTTCAGGTACACGGGCATGTCGGGAATGCGCCGCGCGTGCTTGAGCAGTTGAATCGCATGCAGCAGCGTCTGGGCCCGGCCGATCGCAAAGGCCGGCACCACCACGACGCCGCCACGCGCCGCCGTCCTGTTGATGATGCCGGCTAACTCGGTGAGGGTGCTCCCGTCAGGATGCCGGCGATTACCGTAAGTCGACTCGATTACCACGTAGTCGGCCGGCTCGGCGGTCTCGGGCGGGCGCATCAGCAGGTCGTCGCTGCGGCCGAGGTCGCCCGAGAACAGCAGGCTCGCGCCTTCCCAGCCGATCCGCACGCTGGCGGCGCCCAGAATGTGCCCTGCGCGGTGCAGTTGCCAGGACCAGCCGGGCCAAGGCGCGCATTCCGCGCCGAATGGCACAACCTCGAAATGCTTGAGCGCAGCGCGCGCATCCTGTTCCGTGTAGAGAGGCAGCGCGGGCTTGTGCTTCGAGTGGCCGTGGCGGTTGGCAAAGGCCGCATCCTCTTCTTGCAGGCGGCCCGAATCGGGCAGCAGCAGTTCGCACAGTTCGCGGGTGGCCGCGGTGGCATACACCCGGCCCCTGAAGCCGAGCTGGACCAGCCGCGGCACAAAGCCGCTGTGGTCCATGTGCGCATGCGTCAGCAGCACCGCGTCGATGCTCGCGGCGTCGATCGGCAGCGGCTCCCAATTGCGCAGGCGCAACTGCTTAAGCCCCTGGAAGAGTCCGCAATCGACCAGCAGGCGCCGACTCTCATGCGTAAGCAGGTACTTCGAGCCGGTGACGGTGCCCGTGCCGCCGAAAAAATCGATGCGCATGCCGTTCGGCTCAATGCGCCATCAGCACCGGCAGCGTCATCCACTGAAGGATCGACAGCGTCGCCCCGCCCATCACCCACTCACGCGCCCGGCTGTGGCCGTAGCAGCCCATGACCAGCAGATCCGCGCTAAGGTCGGCCGCGAAGGACAGCAGCTTGTTGCCCGCGTCGTCGTCCTTGTTGCCGCCAGGATGCAGGGTGATGTTGGCGACGCCCTCGGTGCGCAAATAGTCCTGCAGGCACTGCAGGGAGCCCTCGGCGTCTTCGCCATAGGCGACGACATGCACGCGGGACGCCGTGCGCAGCCATGGCAGCGCCGCCGTCACCGCGCGCGCGGCCTCGCGGGTTTCCTTCCACGCCACCAGCACGTTGCGCCCGATCGGGCCGATCGGCCCCGCATAAGGCAGCACCAGTGCCGGCCGGCCGCTCTGCACCAGCACGCTCGGCAGGAAATCGCCGGGCAGCTCGCCGTCCATCGGGTCGTTGCGGTCACGCTGGCCCAGGATCATCAGGTCGGCGTAGAGCGCGCGCTGCGCGAATCCCCATGGGCCATCGTTCTCCGGCTCTTTCCAGTGAAGGCGCTGCGAGTCCGCGCTGTGCGTCACGAAGGTGGCGTGCATTTTGTCGCGCGCCGCCTTGTCGATCTCCTGCATGATCGCGACGGCCTCCGCCGCGGCCTCGATGGCGAACGGGTAGCGCATGAGCGCGGACAGTGTGCAGGGCCGCGCCGTGACCTCGGCATCGAAGGTCTCGGCCAGCTGGCGCGCCAGCTTGATTCGCTCCACCGTGCGGGCTGAGCCGTCGAGGTGAAGCAGGATGGATTTGGGTGTTTGCATGAAAGCTCCTTCGGCGGACGGTGGCGATGTGCAGACCTTAGGCCCGGGCTCGTCGCGCGGCCTTGCGCTGCATCAACCGCCTGCTTGCTGCCACGCGACCGCGCCGTCGCTTGACCGGGCGCAAACCCGGGCCGGACGTGCATCCCTAGTCTTGGGCTTCTGCTCTCGACTGCGAAAAACGATGCCCCGCTCCACCCTTTCAGTGTTACTGCCCGCCGTCGCAAACGGCAGCACATCGCAGTGACCGATCCCTCGCGTGCCGACACACCCTCGTCGGCGGCCTGGTGGCTCGGTGCGGACATCGCCGACACCGGAGGCCTGTCGCAGTTGCATGCGGACGAAGCTCTCGCGCGCTGGGGCCCCAACAGCTTCGAGCAGCGTGCCAGACATTCGCTGGCGATGCAGTTCCTGGCGCGCCTGCGCAATCCGCTAATCTTGGTGCTGCTCGTGGCCAGCACGATCTCCGCAGTCACCGGCGACGTGGCCAACGCCTCGATCATCGTGTTGATGGTGCTGCTGAGCGTGACGCTCGACTTCGTGCAGGAGCACCGCGCCAACAATGCGGCCGAGAAGCTACGCGCGTCGGTGGCGCTCCGCGCCCAAGTGCTGCGCGACGGTGCCACGGTGGCGATTCCGGTGACCGCCGTGGTGCCCGGCGACTTGGTGCTGCTGTCCGCCGGCGACCGCGTGCCGGCCGATGCCCGGGTGCTGCAAGCGCGCGACTTCTTCGTCAACCAAAGCTTGCTCACCGGAGAGTCCTACCCCGTCGAGAAGCACCCCGGCGCATTGGCGGGCACCGCCACCGAGCTGCAGGATGCCCTCAATGCGGTGTTCATGGGCAGCACGGTGATCAGCGGCAGCGCCCGCGTGCGTGTGATGGCCACCGGCTCGCGCACCGCCCTGGGCGAAGTGGCGCACAGCATCCAGGCCGAGCCGGCACCCACCGCGTTCGAGCTCGGCATGCATCGCTTCGGCCTGATGATCGTGCGGGTCACGCTGCTGCTGGTGCTGTTCGTGCTGCTGGTCAATGTGCTGCTGCACCGCCCGCTGCTTGACTCCTTCCTGTTCGCGGTGGCGCTGGCTGTCGGCCTCACGCCGGAGCTGCTGCCGATGGTGGTGTCGGTGACGCTTTCACGCGGCGCGATCCGCCTTGCCGCGCACCGTGTGATCGTCAAGCGGCTGGCCTCGATCCAGAACCTCGGCGCGATGGACGTGCTGTGCACCGACAAGACCGGCACGCTGACCGAGGCCCGCATCAGCCTTGCGCAATGCGCCGACATCGACGGACACGACAGCCCGCGGGTGCTGATGCTGGCCCACCTCAACAGCAGCTTTGAGAGCGGCCTGAAAAGCCCGCTGGACGAAGCGCTGCTTGCGCACCCCATCGACACCACCGCCTGGACGAAGATCGACGAAGTGCCCTTCGACTTCGAGCGCCGGCGCGTCTCGGTGCTGCTCGACCGGGGCGATGCGCGCTGGCTGGTGGTGAAAGGCGCACCCGACGACGTGCTCACGCTGTGCAGCCGCTTCGAGCGCGACGAGGGCCGCACGCTCGCGCCACTCGACGCCATCGCTCTGGTACAGCTGCGCGAGCGCTGCCATGCGCTCGAGCGCCAGGGCCTGCGTGTGCTGGGCGTGGCCTGGCGCGACGTGCCCGCCGACCATCCGCACGCCGACGTGGGCGACGAAAGCGCGCTGGTCTTCGCGGGCTTCGCCGCCTTCATCGATCCGCCGAAGGCCGGTGCGGGGCAAGCACTGGCCGCGCTGGCAAGGAGCGGCGTGAGCGTGAAGATCGTGAGCGGCGACAGCGAGCTCGTGACCTCGCACCTGTGCACGCTGCTGCGCATTCCGGTGACGGGCGTGCTGACCGGCCAAGAGATCGCGGCCATGGACGAGACTGCGCTGCGCGCGCGCGTGGGCCGCACCACCCTCTTTTGCCGCGTCAATCCGGCACAGAAGAACCGCATCGTCCTGGCGCTGCGCGCGCGCGGCCACGTGGTCGGCTACCTTGGCGACGGCATCAACGACGCCCCGGCCCTGCGCTCGGCCGACGTGAGCCTGACCGTGGACAGCGCGGTTGACGTGGCGCGCGAGGTGGCCGACATCGTCATGCTCGACCACGGGCTGGACGTGCTACACGAAGGCGTGCTGGAAGGCCGGCGCACCTTCGGCAACGTCATGAAGTACATCATGATGGGCACGAGTTCGAACTTCGGGAACATGCTGAGCATGGCGGGCGCCTCGCTGTTCCTGCCCTTCCTGCCGATGCTGCCGGTGCAGATCCTGCTCAACAACGTGCTGTACGACCTGTCGCAGGCGGCCATCCCGCTGGACCGCGTCGATGCCGACGACCTGCGGCGGCCCCACACGCTGGACATGAAGTTCATCCGCCGCTACATGTGGCTGTTCGGGGCAATCAGTTCGGCCTTCGATGCACTGACCTTCTGGCTTCTCATCCAGGTGCTGCATGCGGACGCCTCGCTGTTTCGCACCGCGTGGTTCATGGAATCGCTGGCCACGCAGGTGCTGGTGATCTTCGTCATCCGCACGCGGGGCCGGCCCTGGAGCAGCCGGCCGGCCGTCGCGCTCATCGCCGCGTCGCTGGTGGTGGTGGCGGTCGCGCTGTTGCTGCCGTTCACGGCACTGGGCCGCTACTTCCAGTTCGAGGCGCCGCCCGCGATCTTCTTCGTGTGGCTGGCCGGAATGCTCGCCGCCTACGTGGCGCTCGCCGAGATGGCCAAGCGCTTCTTCTATGCCCACCTGGCTAGCGCCGCGCCGGGGCGTCGTGCGAAGAACCCGCCGCGTCCGCCGGCCCAACCGATCACCAAAGGAACCACACCATGACCTCATTCGAACAAGCCTGCATCGTGGGTAGCGGCATCGGCGCGTTGTCCGCTGCGGTGCTGCTGATCCGCGACGCGGGCATGCCCGGCTCGAAGATCCGGATCATCGAGGAATCTTCGCTCCCGGGCGGCGCGCTCGACGGCGGCGGCAGTGCACGCCAGGGCTACGTGACGCGCGGCGGCCGCATGTTCACCGACGAGACCTACACCTGCCTGTGGAACGTGCTGGAGAGCATTCCCTCGCTCGGCACGCCGAACCGCACGGTGCGCGACGAGGTTCGCGCATTCAACGCACTGTGGCGCTCCGAGGCGCACGCCCGGTTGATCGACCGCAACCACCGGATCCTCGACGCCAGCGACCTGGGCTTCAACTTCCAGGACCGGCTCGAACTGATGCGCCTGCTGGCCACGCCCGAGCGCGCCCTGGGCAGCAAACGCATCGAGGAGTGCTTTTCCACGCACTTCCTGGACACCCATTTCTGGGCCATGTGGCGCACCACCTTTGCGTTCCAGAACTGGCACAGCGCGGTCGAGCTCAAACGCTACATGCTGCGCTTCCTGCAGGAGTTGCCGCGCATCCACACGTTGGGCGGCGTGCGGCGCACCGAGTTCAACCAATACGACGCCATCGTGCGCCCGATGGTGAAGTGGCTGCTGGAGCACGGTGTGCGCTTCGACTACGGCATGCGCGTGGTCGACGCTGACTTCACCGACGACGCGCAAGGCCTGCGGCTCGACGCCCTGCATTGCATCCGGGATGGCCGCCCGCTCACCTATCGGATGGGCGCGCAGGAATGTGCCTTCCTCACGATCGGCTCGATGACGGCCGACTCGCGCAACGGCAACGACCACCAGGCGCCGGAACTGGTGCGCGACCAGCGCGACGGCGCCTGGACCCTGTGGCGCAACATGGCGCGCAAGGCGCCCTGCTTCGGCCGTCCGGAGGCGTTCTGCGGAAACGTCGACGAGAGCAAGTGGGAGTCTTTCACGCTCACGATGCGCAGCCCGCAGCTGATTCAGCGCATCCAGGCCTTCTCGGGCAACGCGCCCGGCACCGGCGGGCTCATGACCTTCAAGGATTCGAGCTGGCTGATGTCGATCGTGGTGCCGCATGCGCCGCATTTCGAGGACCAGCCCGATGGCGTCTTCACGCTGTGGGGCTACGGCCTGCTGCTCGACACCCAGGGCAACTTCATCGAGAAGACGATGTCCCAGGCCAGCGGCCAGGAAATACTGACGGAGCTCATGCACCATCTGGGCTTCGAGGACATCCTGGACGAGGTGCGGCGCACCACGACCGTGGTGCCGGTGATGATGCCCTACATCACCAGCGAGTTCGAGTGCAGGAGCGCGTCGGACAGGCCGCCCGTCATACCCGCCGGCGCGAAGAACTTCGCGTTGCTGGGCCAGTACGTGGAGATTCCCGAGGACGTGGTGTTCACGGTCGAGTATTCGGTGCGCGGCGCGATGCACGGCGTCTACGGGCTCATGGGCCTGGACACGGAGGTGCCGCCGATCTACCACGGCATCGCCGATCCGAAGGTGGCGCTGGCCAGCCTGCGCACCCTGATGGGCTGACGCCGGCGGCGCGGCGGGCGGGCGGCCGCGCTCGAAGCTTGATCCATCTCAAGCCCGTTCGACGCGCGGCCGCGCAAGATCTTCTGCATCGAGTCCACGGAGAAATGCGCATGTCATTCCTGTCGAACAATGTCGGAACCCTCGACCGCGCGGTGCGCATCGGCGCCGGTGTGCTGCTGGTGGCACTGGCTGCCATGGGAACCATCGGCGCATGGGGCTACATCGGCGTGGTGCCGCTGTTGACCGGCATCGCGGGCACCTGCCCGGCCTATTCCCTTTTCGGCCTCAGCACCTGCGCGCGCCGCGGACGCTGAATCCGGACCTTCACCCCGTCAGGCCGGAGGCTCTATGCCCTTCTTCTGGCTGCGCATCGCGCTGTACCTGGCGCTGGGTGCCGTGATCGTATGGTGGGCGTTGCAGCTGCTCGTCATGTGGCTCACGCTCGACTGAGAACCGGGGCCGGGCCCATGTGCATGACCCTCCTCAGGCAGCTCGCGGCGCAGCAGCTTCCGTGCATGGAGCACGATCCCGCAATGATCGACAGGCTGCGCGTCCTGGAAGCCGTCGGCCACATCGAGGTGCGGATCCCGCCCGCGCATGGGCAAGGCGACCACGGCATGCGCCAGGCCCCGGCCACCGTGCTGCAGGTCACGCGCCAGGGGCATAGGGCCCTGCACGCGCAGGTGCCCGAAGAGGAAGAAGCGCCATGGCCCGCCGCGTGGTTCAGCGGCACCAGACGTCGATCTGGCGGCTGAGGTCGGCCCACAGCGCCTGCAGCGCCACGGCCGCCAGAAGTGCGCCGGCCAGTCGCGCGCCCCAGGCCTGCCGCGCGGCGTGGCCGCTCCAGCGCAGCCGCTGCCAGAGCCAGGGCGCCAGCACCAGCGACACGCCGCTGCCGGCGGCGAACAGCGCCATCACGCCCGCCCCCTGCAGCGCTCCGTTGCCAAGGCTGGCCAGCATCAGGGCCGAATACAGCAGGCCGCAGGGCATCGCGACCCAGAGCGCACCGGTGGCCAGAAGGCCCAGCGGCGAGTTTGCAACGAGCGGATGCAGCCGCGATTCGAGCAGCCGGCCCGCGCGCCGCGCCCACAGCGGCTGGCGCCCCGCGATGGCGAGCATGGCGCCCCAGGCAAACACGAACACGTGCAGCAGCACCCAAAGCGGCCGCAGGGCCGCGACGTGGGCACCGGCCTGGGCCAGGCTGTCGACACTGGCGGCCGCGACAGCCCCCGCCGCCGCATAGCTGGCGACGCGCCCCAGATGAAAGCCCGCGGGCGCCGACCATGCGGTCCGGGTGCCTGCGGGCCCTGCCGGCACGATCCGGATCACGCCCGCCTGAGCGGCGCCGCACATGGCCACGCAGTGCGGCCCCCCCGCCAAGCCCATGAGCAGCGCAGCACTGGCAAGCGCGAGCTGCATGGTCAGACCAGCCGGGAAAATCGCGTGCGGTTCGCGCGGGCGTAGCGGTCGAACACCATCGCGACGGCACGCACCAGGAACCAGCCTTTCTCAGTCACCGTCACGTCGTGGTCGCTCAGCCGCACCATGCCCTGCGCGGCCAGCGGCCCAAGCGCCGCGAACTCGGTGGCAAAGTAGTTTCGGAAATCGACCGCATGGGCCTGGCCCATGGCGTTGAAGTCGATGTGGCCGCGACACATGAGCGCCATGATCACCGCGCGGCGCAAGAGATCGTCGCGCGACAGCGCAAGGCCGCGCACCACGGGCAGGCACCCCTGGTCGAGGTGGTCGTAGTACTCGTCCAGTGTCTTGGCGTTCTGGCTGTAGGTGGCACCCACGCGTCCGATGGCGGACACGCCCAGCGCAACCAGATCGCCATCGGGCCGTGTGCCGTAGCCCTGGAAGTCGCGTTGCAGCCTTCCGTGCCGCTTTGCGACGGCGAGCGGATCGTCGGGCAACGCGAAGTGATCCATGCCGATGTACACATAGCCCGCCCCGGTGAGCACATCGATGGCACGGGCGAGCATGCGCACCCGTGCGGCCGCATCGGGCAGATCCTCGGCCACGATGCGCCGCTGCGGCTTGAAGCGCTCGGGCAGGTGTGCATAGGCGTAGAGCGCGATGCGGTCGGGCCGCAATTCGCAGACCTGTGCCAGCGTGCGCTCGAAGGAGGCGTCGTTCTGCCGCGGCAATCCGTAGATCAGATCGACGTTGATCGACTCGAATGCCAGCGCACGCGCGGCGGCCATCAGCGCGAAGACCTGCGATGCGGGCTGGATGCGGTGCACGGCCTGCTGAACCGCGGGATCGAAGTCCTGCACGCCGAAACTCAGGCGGTTGAAACCCAACGCAGCCAGCGTCGACAGTCGCTGCGCATCGACAGTGCGCGGATCGATCTCGATGGACCGCTCGCTACTGGGAACGAAAAGAAAGGAACGGTGCAGCATCGCCATGAGCTCCCCCAGTTCCTCGTCGTCGAGAAAGGTGGGCGAGCCGCCGCCCAGGTGCAGTTGGTTCACGGTGGCGCCGCGCCCCAGTTGCACCACCTGCAACGCCACCTCGCGCGCCAGATAAGCCAAGTATTGACGGCCCCGCTCCCGGTGCCGCGTGATGACCTTGTTGCAGGCGCAGTAGTAGCACAGCGATTCGCAAAACGGGATGTGCACGTACAGCGACAACGCAGTCGCCTGCGCGCCGGCCTCGCGGCGCTGGCGCAGCGCCTGCAGGTATTCGTCGGCGCCGAAGGCCTCGACGAAACGATCGGCGGTGGGATAGGACGTATAGCGCGGCCCGGGAACGTCGAACTGGCGCAGCAGATCGACGGGCAAGGCAGACGGAGCAGGATCGGGGGCGAGAGAAGACATCGTCATCACGAAGAGGTTCGCGGCGAGACGTCAGGACGCTGCGCCGCAGGCGACATGGCCAGTAACATGGTGCAGGCACTCGACGCCCCAGCCATCAGCCAGAAGACAAAGAACGACGCGGTGTACAAGCTCTGGCGGGACATGCGCAGCGCGTCGGCGCCGCAGAAGGTGTTCAACGGATCGAACAGCGCGAACACCAGCACCTCCATCCCGCAAGCCACCAGGAAGGACGGCCAGAGGATGACCGCGAACTGGCGCAGCCCGCTCATGATCCGGGCCTTGCAGTCGGCAGGGGAACGTCTTCTGCGGGCGTGGTGGCATGGTTGCGCCCAGTGAGCGCGGGCATGAGCTTCTTGTCGGCCAGCGTCTTGTTGATCTCGATGCCCTCGCGATAGTAGTCCTCGGACACCAGTACCTCGGGCCGGCTCAGCGCGAGCCAGAGTGTCACGAAGCTTGCGACCACCACGGCCGCAGGCCCGGCGATCACCATCCACAGCAACGGATAGCGCCACCATGCGAGCGCTTCGGGTTCGATCGGCGTTGTCATCATGTTCATCTCGACCTTTCAGCGCGGCACCAGGAAGACCGCTTTTTCAGAAACCTGCGCCGCGCCACCCTCTTCCCGGATGTCGAAGTGCACAGTGTGCGAACCGGCCGGCGCGGCACCGTAGGGCACCTGCAGCCGTACCGCGACCCAGCGCGACTGGGCGGAATCGACCGCGACGGCTTCGTCCGGCGAGACGCTCAGGCCCTCGATGCCGCGCGCGGTGATCCGGTAGCGCTGTGGCTGCTCGGTGGCGTTCATGATCTGGAGGCGGTAGACGTTCTCGAGCCTTCCTCCTTCCACGATGCGCGAGAGCGAGGCGCGATCGCGCACCACGTCGACCTTGAGCGGTGTGCGCGTGACAAGGCTGGCGAGCAGCCCGGTCACCAGCAGCGCAAGGATGCCCGTGTAGACCAGCACACGCGGACGCAGCACGCGGCGCATCAGCTGGCGGCCGCTCCAGCGGCCTTCCATGCCGCTTTGCGTGTCGTAGCGGATCAGGCGCGGCGGGTAGGCCATCTTCGTCATGACGGTGTCGCAGGCATCGACGCACAGGCCGCAGCCGATGCATTCGTACTGCAGACCTTCGCGGATGTCGATGCCGGTGGGGCACACCTGCACGCACAGGCCGCAGTCGATGCAGTCGCCCAGCGCCAACGTGCGCGGGTCCGGCCCCTTGCGGCGCGGCGCGCGCGGTTCTCCGCGCGCCGGGTCGTAGGTGACGATGAGCGTGTCGCGATCGAACATGGCGCTCTGGAAGCGTGCATAGGGACACATGTACTTGCACACCTGTTCGCGCATGAAGCCGGCGTTGCCGTAGGTGGCCAAGCCGTAGAAGAAGACCCAGAACACTTCCCAGGAGCCCATCTGCGTCTGCAGGAAGGCCATGCCCAGCTCGCGGACCGGCGTGAAGTAGCCCACGAAGGTGAAGCCGGTCCACAACGCGATGCCGATCCATACGATGTGCTTGAACCACTTCTTCACAAGCTTCTCGAGCGACATCGGCTCGGCGTCGAGCCGCATGCGCGCGGTGCGGTTGCCCTCGATCTTGTGCTCGATCCACATGAAGATCTCGGTGTACACCGTCTGCGGACAGGCGTAGCCGCACCACAGCCGCCCCGCCACCGCTGTGAACAGGAACAGCGACAACGCGCTGATGACCAGCAGGCCCGAGAGATAGATCAGGTCCTGCGGGTACAGCACCAGCCCGAAGATGTAGAAGCGGCGTGCGGCCAGGTCGAACAGCACCATCTGCCGGCCGCCCCACTCCACCCATGGCATGCCGTAGAACACCAGCTGCGTGAGAAAGACCAGGGCCCAGCGCCAGCGCGCGAACATGCCGCGCACGGTGCGGGGATAGATCTTCTTCGAGGCCTCATAGAGGCCGACCTCCTCGGCGACCGGGGCGCTGGCAATGGGAATGATCTTCCGGGTCATTGACCAATGCCCTCAGGGAGTGGTCGACACAGGCGCGGCGGTCGACGTGTTCGAGAAGCCCCAGACATACGAGGCGAGCAGCTTGATCTGCGCCTCGGTGAGCCGGCCTTCCTGCGCCGGCATCTCGTTGCGCTTGCCTTCGTTGATCATCTGGATGATGGCCGCCTCGCCGTAGCCATGGAGCCAGACCTTGTCGCTGAGGTTGGGCGCGCCTATCGCTTGGTTGCCGACGCCGCCGATGCCGTGGCAGGCCGCGCAGGCCGAGAACTTCGACTTGCCGAGGCCGGCCCGCACAGAGTCGTGCGGTTCGCCCGACAGGCTCAGTACGTAGTTGGCCAGGTTCTTCACGTCGTTCGGCGTCCCGACCGCTGCGGCCATGGGCGGCATCATGCCGATGCGCCCCTTCGTGATGGTTTCCACGATCTTGTCAGGCGTGCCGCCGTGCAGCCAATCGGTGTCGGTGAGGTTGGGAAATCCCTTGCTGCCTCGTGCGTCGGAGCCGTGGCACTGCGCGCAGTTGTTCATGAACAGACGCTCCCCGATGGCCTTGGCCTGGGGGTCACGTGCCACCTCCTCCACGGGCATGGCGGTGAAGCGGGCATAGATCGGGGTCAGCGCCTGCGTGGCCTTGGCGACCTCGGCCTCGTACTCGCCACGGGAAGTCCACTCGGACTGCCCGCGAAAGCTCCCCAGGCCCGGAAAGACCACCAGGTAGCCGAGCGCGAACACGATGGTCAGCACGAACAGGCCGATCCACCACATCGGCAGCGGATTGTTGGCTTCTCGCAGGTCTTCGTCCCAGACGTGGCCGGTGGTGTTGTCGGCACTGGCGGGAACGCGCTTGCGAGCCGTCAACCACAGCAGCAGCACGCAGCCCAGGATGCTCAGCAGCGACGCTACGGCAACGTAGTTCGACCAGAAATGGCTGATGAAATCGCTCATCGTGGTTCTCCTTCAGTCCTGCTCGAACGGCAGGAGGGCCGCTTCCTGGAAGTCGCGCGCGTTGCGTCGCGAGTACGCCCAGATCACGATGCCGATGAAAAGCACGAAGCAGACGACGGTGGCAGCGATGCGCAAGGTGGTGATATCGATCATGGTTTCAGTCCTTCGCTGCTTACTTGAGAGCCAGGCCCAGCGATTGCAGGTAGGCCACCGTGGCTTCCATCTCGGTCTTGCCCGTGACATCTTCCCTGGCCTTGGCGATTTCCGCGTCGGTGTAGGGCACGCCGACACGGCGCAGGGCACGCATGTGGGCTGGCAGGGATTCGGCGTCGACCAGGCTCTTTTCCAGCCATGTGTAGGCCGGCATGTTCGATTCGGGGACGAGGTCGCGCGGGTTGTTCAGGTGGATGCGGTGCCACTCGTCGCTGTACTTGCCGCCCACGCGGTGCAGGTCGGGGCCCGTGCGCTTGCTGCCCCACTGGAAGGGATGGTCGTAGACGAACTCGCCGGCCACCGAGTAATGGCCGTAGCGCAGCGTCTCCGAGCGAAACGGGCGGATCATCTGCGAGTGGCAGTTGTAGCAACCCTCGCGCAGGTAAATGTCGCGCCCGGCCAGCTGCAGCGGTGTGAGCGGCCTGACGCCCTGCACGGCCTCGGTGGTCGACTTCTGGAAGAAGAGCGGCACGATCTCGACGAGTCCGCCGATGGCCACGACCACCAGGATCAGGACGATCATCAGCAGGTTGTTGGTCTCGATCTTCTCGTGGGTGAAGCCGGCGGACTTGGGGGGATTCGGGTTCATTGTGCGTCCTCAGGCGTGGGCAATGTTCGGGACCGGAATCTGCGAAGGCACCGAGCGGCCTGAGAGGACGGTCATCCAGACGTTCCAGGCCATGACCAGCATCCCCGAGAGATAGAGCAGCCCGCCGATCAGGCGTACCACGTAGAACGGAAAGGTGGCTTTCACGCTCTCGACGAAGGTGTAGGTGAGCGTGCCGTCAGGGTTGATCGCGCGCCACATCAGGCCCTGCATCACGCCAGCGATCCACATGGCGGCGATGTACAGCACGATGCCGATGGTGGCGATCCAGAAGTGCGCCTCGATGGCCTTCACGCTGTACATGGTGGTGCGACCGTACATGCGCGGGATCAGGTAGTACAGCGAGCCCATGGTGATGAAGCCCACCCAGCCGAGCGCGCCCGAGTGCACATGGCCGATGGTCCAGTCGGTGTAGTGGCTCAGCGCGTTGACGGTCTTGATGGACATCATCGGCCCCTCGAAGGTCGACATGCCGTAGAACGACAGCGCGACGATCAGGAAGCGCAGGATCGGGTCGGTGCGCAGCTTGTGCCAGGCGCCCGACAGCGTCATCACGCCATTGATCATGCCGCCCCAGCTCGGCGCCAGCAAGATCAGCGAGAACACCATGCCCAGCGACTGCGTCCAGTCGGGCAGCGCCGTGTAGTGCAGGTGGTGGGGGCCGGCCCACATGTAGGTGAAAATCAGCGCCCAGAAGTGCACGATGGACAGCCGGTACGAATACACCGGGCGGCCCGCCTGCTTGGGGATGTAGTAGTACATCATTCCCAGGAAGCCGGCCGTGAGGAAGAAGCCGACCGCGTTGTGGCCGTACCACCATTGAACCATCGCGTCCTGCACGCCCGCATAGGCCGAATAGCTCTTCATCCAGCCCGCGGGAACCACCGCGCCGTTCACGATGTGCAGCAGCGCGACGGCGATGATGAATGCGCCGTAGAACCAGTTGGCCACGTAGATGTGGCGCACGCGGCGCTTGCCGATGGTGCCGAAGAACACGATCGCGTAGGCCACCCACACCACCGCGATCAGTATGCCGATCGGCCATTCGAGCTCGGCGTACTCCTTGCCCCGGGTAAAGCCCATCGGCAGGCTGATGGCAGCCGCCACGATCACCAGCTGCCACCCCCAGAACACGAAGGAAGCCAGCGCGGGCGCGAACAGCCGGACCTGGCAGGTGCGCTGCACCACGTGAAAGCTCGTGGCCATCAGCGCGCAGCCGCCGAACGCGAAGATCACCGCGTTGGTGTGCAGCGGCCGCAGCCGCCCATAGCTGAGCCATGGAATGCCGAGGTTGAGTTCGGGCCAGGTCAGCTGTGACGCGATGATCACGCCGACCAGCATGCCGACCACCCCCCAGACCACGGACATGAGAGCGAACTGCCGTACGACCGTGTCGTCGTAAATCGCGGCGGGKGGGKTCGTTGCTTGCATCGTCGTGCCCTTTGGTAGATGACGGGGAGTCTCTGCGCGGGCCCGCCTGCGCGGCTTGATTCAGATCAATCGTTGTGCAGGATGCGGTCGCCTTCGACATCGATGTCTTCGAACTGGCCCCGCTCCACGGCCCACCAGAGCCCGCCCAGAATCGCGAGCACCAGCACCACGGACAGCGGAATGAGAAGAAAGAGGATGTCCATCAGCGAACGGCCTGCCCGGCGCCGGCGGCGAGCCGCGCCGCGTTGAGGACCACCACGAGCGAACTCGCGGCCATCCCCAGGCCCGCAAGCCACGCCGGCAGCCAGCCGGCGACGGCCAGCGGCACGCACAGCGCGTTGTAGCCCGCTGCCCAGAGGAGGTTCTGGCGCACCACGCGCAGCGTCCTGCGCGCCTGCGCGATCGCCTCAGGGATGGCGCACAGCCTGTCGCCCAGAACCACGAAATCGGCGCGCGCGCGCGACAGCGGCACGGCACGGCCGAAGGCGAAGGACGCGTTCGCGCGCGCCAGCGAAGGGCCGTCGTTCAGGCCGTCGCCCACCATCGCGATTCGCCGGCCCTCGGCCTGCAGCCGCCAGAGCGCGTCGAGCTTGTCTTCTGGCGTGCAGCCGCCCTGCGCGAAGGCGATGCCGGCCTGCGCGCCGACGTCCTTCGCGGCGCTGTCGCGGTCGCCCGAAAGCAGCCGCACCGTCAGCCCCTGCGCACGCAGCGCCGCCACTGCGGCTACCGCGTCCGCGCGCAGTTCCTCGGCCAGCACGAAGCTGGCGACCCAGCCTTGCTCGTCGGCCAGATGGACCTGCGGCGCCTCCACCTGCAACGGCGGCACGCCGCAGAAGGTGGCCGAGCCCAGGCGCATGCGCAGCCTCGCGCCCGAGCGGTCGCGTCCGCGCCGCATCAGGCCGTCCAGCCCGAGTCCCGCGCTCTCGCCGACGTGCGTCACGGTCCAGCCAGGCGCGGCGCGAAACTGTGCGTGCCACGCATTCGCCAGCGCCTGTGCAATGGGGTGCAGCGATTGCGCCGCGAGCGCCGCCGCCATCTCCAGCGCATCGCCGGGCCGCAGCCCCTGCCGGCAATAGATGCGCTCCAGGCGCGGAATGTCGCCGGTCAAGGTGCCCGTTTTGTCGAACACGACCGTGTCGACCGAGGCCAGCGCTTCCAGCGCCTGCAGGTTGGCCGTCAACACGCCGCCGCGTGCCAGCGCGCCCGCGCTCGCAAGCATGGCGGCGGGCGTTGCCAGCGAGAGCGCGCAGGGGCAGGTCACGATCAGCACCGCCACCGCCACCATCAGCGCCTTGCCCGGGTCAACGTGCCACCAGAACGCGGCCGCGACCAGCGCGCAGAGCAGCACCACCACAAGGAAGGGCCGGGCCACCCGGTCCGCCAGCAACGCCAGGCGCGGCTTGTTCAGGGCCGCGCTTTCCATCAACCGCACGATCTGGGCAAAGCGCGTGTCCCCGCCCACCGATTCGATGCGCACCCGGACCACCGCCGAAAGGTTGTGGCTACCGGCCAGCACACGGTCGCCGCAGGGACGCGGCACGGGGCGGGACTCGCCGGTGAGCAGGGCCTCGTCCGCGCTGGTGTCGCCGTCGATCACCACGCCGTCGGCCGGAAACGCCTCGCCGGGACGCACCCGGACCACATCGCCGGCAGCGAGCCGGCGCGCGGCCACGCGCACCCAGTTGCCGTCGGGGGCCAGCCGTTCCACGCTGTCGGGCAGCCGGTGCATCAGCTCCTCGAGCGATCCGGCGGTACGCACGCGCAGGCGCGCCTCCAGCCAGCGGCCGGTCAACAGGAAGAACACGAACATCGTCAGCGAGTCGAAGTAGACCTCGTGGCCCAACGGGCCGCCGGCGTCGAAGGTGGCGGCGCTGCTGACGACGAAGGTCACGAGCACACCGAAGGCCACGGGCAAGTCCATGCCGATCCGACCGGCGCGCAGGTCGCGCCAGGCGCTGCGCCAGAACGGACCGCAGGAGAACAGCACGACAGGCAGCGTGAGCACCCAGGAAGCCCAGCGCAGCAGTTGCGCCGCATCGGCCGTCATGTCGCCGGGCCGCGCGATGTAGGCCGGGTAGGCGTACATCATCACCTGCATCATGCAAAAGCCCGAGACCAGCCAGCGCCACAGCGCCATGCGCAGTTCGCGCGAGCGCTGCTCGCTCGCGGGCTGGCTGCCCGCGGGAACCAGCGGATACCCGGCGGCAGCCGAAGCCTCGAACCAGCGCGAGGGGCGCGTGGCCGCAGCCGACCACACGATGCGCGCTCGCCGGCTCGCTGCGTTGACCTGTGCCTCTTGCACGCCGGGCACCTGAAGCAAGGCCGCCTCGACCGTGAAGGCGCAGGCGGCGCAGTGCATGCCGTCTACCGCGACCTGCGACTCCCAAGTGCCCGTGGCTGCATCGCCTTCCACGACATGGCCGAACGCCTGACATTCCGCGGGATCGTCGAGCACGCGCCAGTGCTCGCCGAGCGGCGGCACGGGCAATGAATGCGAGGGAATGGAGGCGAGCGCAGCTTGCATCGAGCGAGGCTAAGGGCGCGCTTCGCGGTACTCCTTGATCTGCGTCAACCCCCGAAACCACCGCCTGCCTAAGCTCGCGGCACACCACATCTTCGGAGACCCTTCATGTTCAAACGCATCCTCGTTGCCACCGATGGTTCCACGCTCTCGAAGAAGGCCGTGACCAGCGCGATCGCCCTCGCCGCCCAGAACGACGCCGACCTCGTCGCGCTCAACGTGATCCCGCGCTACCCGAGGAGCTATTTCGAGGGTTCGATGACGTTTTCTGCTGAGGACATTGGCCGCATCGAGAAGCAATGGGCGGACAAGGCCCAGGAGATGCTCGACGCCGTTAGTGCGCGCGCCAAGCAAAGCGGCGTGCGGGTGCGCACGGCAACGGCCAACTCCGACCTGGTGGCCGAATCGATCATCGCGGGAGCAAAGAAATACAAGAGCGACCTGATCGTGATGGCATCGCATGGCCGCAAGGGCATCAAGCGGCTGCTGCTGGGGAGCGAAACGCAGCACGTGCTGGCTCGCTCGACGCTGCCTGTGCTTGTGCTTCGCTGACGCGGTGAGCGCTATGTGGGTCGAGGCCTACGGATCCAAGCGGATATTCTGCTGATGACTCAGAGTGCCAGTTTGACTATTTCAATGGGTTTACCACCTGATCCAACAGGCGCCATCATGCGATCTTCCACATTGCCTCCATCAGGCTACACCTCCGTAACCAGGACCTAAGTCTCGCAATACTTCCAGATGAACTCACCTGCGAAGTCCATGAAATCGAGGAACATAAGGTGTGTCTTCCACGCCGCTTCGTCGGCACCGTCGATCGCGGCCCTCGTCAACGGCACTTGCCACAGTTCCCGCACGACGATAGTGTCGAGCACTACATCTGCTGCTTGAAAATGCCACAGCCGCACATCATCGCCACGCGTGATGGTCGAGATCCGATGACCCGACCGGGACGCAAGTGTCCCGATAGTCTTGCCGATCAGCTTGTCGCACTGATAGTGAAACGCCACGTTGTTTCGTACCTTCTCGACCAACTGTCGAAACTGATCGTGCTTCGCTCCGCCATACAGAAATGGCAGCAGATTGGCGAATGACTCTCGGGTTCGGCGATCGCACTGATCGACGAAGTTCATCAGATCCGGGGTATCTTTAATCTGATTGATGATGACGAAGGCTTCGGACATGTGCGCAATTTGCAAGCGCACCCAATACAACCCACCATTCGGACGCACGTTCCGGTCTCCGCGTTCAACGGCTGCCTTATAGTCAGCCAGATTCTGATTCGCGTACGACATGTCATTTGCAGCCATCATCAGTTTGATGACTACCACTGCACTGGCACCGCGGAGCTTCAGCGTTTCGAAATTGATTTGTCGAGTAGTCGTGCGCGTCATGGCGGCTCCCGTTCGATTCCTTTTGCTCGAATGAGCATAGCGTGCGACGAACGCCCTCGGGATGCGATCCACACCCAACGGCCAGCCTCGCCATCCTCGAGATGAAAAGTGCAACTACAAACTGCGTGACAAGTCCTCAAGCACAAGCTTGCGCGCCTAGCTCCGCCCTTGCGGCGAACTGGTCACGCCTGCTGGAGGCATCGCGAATGCGGGCTCATCCGCCAGAAAGGAAGGCTCCTCCTGTGCGAGCCTACACGTCGATGACCAGACCCGGATCGAACGCCTTGTTCTCAATCCTGCCGCTCCAGTTCACATAGCCGCGCGGATTGCTCACGACTCGGCAAGAACAGACTCGATAGTCGAACTGCTGATGCGTGTGACCGTGGACCCAGAGCACGGGTACATCAAAGAAAGCATCCGGAAGCTCGGTGACGAAGGCACCTGAGGCCCAGTCATCGGCGTAGCGCTGCGCGAGTGAACCGCGATGGGGAGCATGGTGCGTTACAACCACCGTCGGTCCAGCGAACGGTTCCGAAAGCTTGTCTCGCAGCCAGGCTCGCTGCGCCTGGTGAACTTGCAGCGTGTCAGCCGCTTGAAGCTTTCTTCCCTGCTTGTCGCGCCAGGTATCGGGTTCTGCCGATTCGTCCACTGTGCGGATCAGAGCGTAGTCGTTCAGCAGATTGGTCGCCATCTTCATGGCTCGCCCGACGTCGGAGATCGGACCTTCAGGCGTCTCGATGGCGAGCGCGAAGTCAGTCCACAGTGTCGCGCCGAGGAACCGCACCCCGTCGATCACCAACTCATCGCCATCGAGCAGATGGACATTGCTGCCTTCGGCTTCGCGGCGCGCTTCGACCAGTGTCGTGTCCAAGCGTCCGTCGTAGTACTCGTGGTTTCCGAGCAGATAAATCACCGGCTTGCCGCGAAAGCAATCCGCCGCCCACTGGACAGCGCGCTTGGCCGGCGAATGAATGTCGCCTGCGAGGATGACGACATCGAATTCGAGATCAGGCACCGGCTCGAAGGGAGCGAACTCGAGGTGAAGGTCGGAAAGAACCAGTACTTTCATCAGGAGCCTCCTTCAAAGCGCGCGCGAAGTTCGACACTGGCCTTGTCGTCGAAGCCGGTGAATGAGCCACACACCACCAGATGGTCCTTGCAGTGATCGAACTGCCAGTAAGCATCGTCGAGTGCGACCCATGGCTCGTCGATCGCATCGTGGATCTGGAGCCACGCAAGGATTTCTCCTTCGCGCTTTCCAGATGGCGGCGGAAGACCGAAACCCGAATGCGGCGTGGCCCCAAGAATCCGGGCCCGGATGTCGCTGGAGAACGGTTTCAGCAAAGTCTTGTAGAGAAGCTGCTC
>BFBZ01000004.1_pt16 | contig 32126 bp, 33 predicted proteins | sample 1888401 | NCBI WGS metagenome assembly BFBZ01 (sample SAMD00112614, study PRJDB3348) | symbiont metagenome | host: Chara braunii
GGCCGCGCATCTCTTCGACGTCCTGGCGGAAGTAGCCGATGGTGAGGCGCTTGGGGACCGAGATATCGCCCTCGTCGGGTTCTTCTTCACCGGCAATCATGCGAAACAACGTCGTCTTGCCGGAGCCGTTCGGGCCGACGAGGCCGACCTTTTCTCCCGGGTTGAGCTGAAAGGACGCATCGACAAAAACGAGTTGCTTGCCGTACTGTTTGTTGAGGTTTGAAAACGAAATCATTCGAGAGTGTGAACTACGATTGTAGCGGGCGCGCGCGCAAAACCGGTTGTTACAGGCGTGATACACTCACGGCTTGACCCTAGCCTTCGTCGACTACCTGATTCTCGCTCTCTATTTCGTCTTCGTGCTCGGCATCGGGTTTTTAGTCAAGCGCCGCGTTGCCACGAGCGAGGACTTCCTGACATCGGGACGCTCCGTTCCGGTGTGGATCACGAGCCTGGCTTTTATCGCGGCCAATCTCGGCGCGCAGGAAGTGATCGGGATGTGCGCCTCGGGCGCCAAGTACGGCGTGATGACCGCCCATTTCTACTGGGTGGGCGCGGTGCCGGCGATGCTGTTTGTGGGCGTGTTCATGATGCCGTTCTATTACGGCAGCCGCGCGCGCAGCGTGCCCGAGTATCTGAAGCTGCGCTTTGACGAGAAGACGCGCGGGCTGAACGCCATCACGTTCGCCGTCATGACGCTGTTCAGTTCGGGCGCGTCGATGTACGCGCTGGCCAAGCTGTTCAAGCTGGTTCTCGGCTGGGACTTCAATGCTTCGATTCTGTTGTCGGCAGCCATCGTGCTTGCCTACACGTTCCTGGGCGGGTTGACGAGCGCGATTTACAACGAGGTTCTGCAGTTCTTTCTCATCGTGCTCGGGTTCGCGCCGCTGGCTTTTCTTTCGGCAGCGAAAGCGGGGGGATGGGAAGGCATCAAGGCGAGAATCCCCGAGGCGTTCACGCATTCCTGGAGCTACACAGGGAACGCGGCGAACAATCCGATGGGAGTGGAAGTATTCGGGCTCGTGATGGGCCTGGGGTTCGTGCTGAGCTTCGGGTATTGGTGCACCGATTTTCTGGTGGTACAGCGGGCCATGGCGGCCAATTCGATGTCGGCGGCGCGGCGGACTCCGCTGGTGGCGGCGTTTCCGAAGATGATCATGCCGTTCATCGTGATTCTGCCGGGCATCGCGGCGCTCTCGCTCATGAAGATGAACATCGGCTACACGCTGCCCTCAAAGGATGGCGGGCTCGACTACGACCTGGCGCTGACGACCCTGATGGCGCAGTTCTACCCGACCGGAATCCTCGGCGTAGGGCTGACGGCGCTAATGGCGTCGTTCATGTCGGGCATGGCCGGCAACGTCACGGCGTTCAACACGGTATTCACCTACGACATTTACCAGAGCTACTTCCGGCGCGACGCGAGCGACGCGCATTACCTGGCGGTGGGCCGCTGGACGACGGTGGTGGGCGTAGCGTTGTCGGTGGGGGCAGCGTACGCGGCGACGCTGTTCAACAACATCATGGATTTTCTCCAGCTGGTGTTCAGTTTTGTGAACGCGCCGTTGTTCGCCACCTTTATGTTGGGAATGTTCTGGAAACGGGCGACCGGGCACGGGGCGTTTTTGGGGCTGCTTTCGGGCACCCTGGCCGCCGCCACTACGCACGGCCTGACGGTGGCGGAGAATAAGGGCGGATGGATGGGCGCGACGCTCCATACCTTTCCTTCGACGATGGCGCAGAATTTCTGGATTGCGATTTTCGCCTGGAGCACCTGTTTCGCCGTGACGATTCTGGTTAGCCTGTTTACGGCGCCGAAGCCGGCCAAGCAACTGGAGGGACTGGTGTACGGGTTGACGCATGTCCCGCATGAGGACGTGGTGTGGTATCAACGCCCGACGGTGCTGGCCGGAATCGTGATTATCTGCCTGCTGCTGTTGAACCTTCTGTTCTGGTAAATCACTATGGATGACCTGCGTATCCCGATCGGAAGCTTCTTTAGCCTGCTGGGCATCATACTGCTGATTGTGGCGTTCACCACGCCCTCGCGGGCGCCGCTCACCGAAGCCAACGTCAATCTCTACACCGGCGTCGCTATGCTGGTGTTTGGAGGCTTGATGTTATGGTTAGCGCGACGACGGACGAGCTAAGAGCGGCATTCCACAAAAGATTCGCAGGCAACCCGATGCTGTTTCGCGCTCCGGGGCGCGTAAACCTGATCGGCGAACACACCGACTACAATCTCGGGTTTGTGATGCCGATTGCGATCGATCTGGCTTGCTCGGCCGCGATTGCCGCGGATTCGTCGAGCGGCACGCTTTCGCTTCATTCCGAGGAACTCGGCGGCTACTCGCTGGCGGCGGACAGCGTGGCGGCGGCGACGCCGCGAAAAGAGTGGACCGATTATGTGATCGGCGTGGCGCGGCAACTTCCGCCGGTAGCGGCGAACCTTCTGATTCACTCGACGGTGCCGTCAGGGTCGGGGCTGAGTTCTTCCGCGGCGCTCGAGGTGTCCTCCGCGCTGGCGCTTGCCGCCGCCGCGGGGCGGACCCTCGACAAGCTGGAACTGGTGCGCATTTGCCACCGGGCCGAGAACGAATTCGTCGGCATGCCTTGTGGAATTATGGATCAATTTATCAGTGTATTCGGCAAGGCGAACCGGGCGATCCGGCTGGATTGCCGCTCGCTCGAGTACGAAGAGGTGCCGCTGCCGGAGAATGTTTCGATCATTGCCGTGAATTCGATGGTTAAGCACGAACTTGGATCGAGCGCTTACCGGCACCGTGTGGCCGAATGCAAAGCCGCTGTCGAGGCGATTCAGCGGGCGCATCCGGACGTGAAGTCGTTGCGCGATGCCACCGGGGAGATGCTCGGGGCGGTGGAGGGGGTAGCCCACAAACGAGCCCGGCATATCGTTGGCGAAAACGCCCGGGTGCTGGCTTTTGCCGCGGCGGCACGGCGTGCGGAATTAGAGGAAATGGGCAGGCTATTTGTCGAATCGCACCGCAGCCTGCAGTACGACTATGAGGTGAGTTGCGAGGAATTGGATTTCCTGGTGGACACAGCGATCGGGTTGCCGGGGGTGTACGGGGCTCGCATGACGGGCGGAGGCTTCGGAGGTTGCACCGTCAACCTCGTAGCCCCGGAACAGACCGGCGAGTTTAAGCGCAAAATCAGCGAGAATTACGTCAAGCGGTTTCAGGTTGAGGCGCGAATTTACGATTGCCAGCCGTCGGATGGGGCGGGCCCGATAAAATAGTGAGAATTTTTTCCCTGGATTTGCACTTATTAGTCAACAAATAGAGAATGTCCTCCGAACGGTTTGCCGGCCCTTCCCGGCGGACCGAATTCTCTGAACACGAAGAAGGGGTGTCAGGACACGCGACGTTCTGACGCCCTTTTCTTTTCCCCGTTCCCGCCTGGATCGTTATACACTCGGCCTCATGAGGTTCACACTCCTCCTGTTTCTGCTTACCACTCTGCCGGCGGCCGGAGCCGAATACCCGGAGTTTGCCGGCGGCATGAAGTCGGCCGGCAAGGCGATGGAACTGCTCTCGAAGTCCGAGAAGAAGACGGGCGCGCAGATTACGGGCGCGGCCGAGCACATGGCGTCGATTTATGAAGAGATGATTCCGTTCTTTCGCTTGCGCAACGACAACGAAGCGGTGAAGTGGAGTCAGGAGGGAAAGGCCGCGGCCACACGGCTGGCGAGCGCATCATTTGCCGGCGACGAAGCCAAGGCCGGCGCGGCGCTCCAGGCCCTGGGGGCGACCTGCAAATCCTGCCACGGCGCGCGGCGCGAGCGCACTCCGGAAGGGAAATACGTTTTTAAGAAGCGGGCCGAATGAAACGCCTGCTCATCGCGCTTGGTGTTGTGGCGGGGCTGATTGCAGCAGCCGCTGGAGCTGTGTACTTTTTCTTCGATCCAAATCAGCTGCGGCCGCGGCTCGAGGCGGAACTGACGCGTGTGTTGAACCGCGAGGTGAAGGTGGGCGACATCCGGCTCGCGCTGCTCGAAGGAAGCGTGCAGGCATCGGACCTGTCGATTGCCGACGACCCGGCGTACAGCAAGGAGATGTTCCTCAAGGCGCGGTTGCTGAAGGCGGGCGTGGAACTGAAGCCGCTGCTTTTCGACCGTAAGGTGAACGTGACCGGGATTGTCCTCGAGCAGCCGGAGGTGGTGCTGATTCAGGCGCCCGGGGGCGAGTGGAATTTTTCGAGCCTGGGCGGGCCATCGAAGCCGGCCGCGGAGACGGGGGAGACGCGGCAGAAAGTCGACCTGCTGGTGCGTTCCATCCTGATAACGGGCGGCAGGGTGACGGTTGCGGTGGAGGGGACACGGCGGGTTTTCGAGAAACTGAACCTGACGGTCCGGGAGTTCTCGCCGTCGTCGGCCATTCCGTTCACGCTCGATACGGAGTCCGGCACGATGAAGATCAAGCTGGATGGAAGAGTAGGTCCGCTGGCAGAATCGGACAAGTCGCTGACGCCCGTACAGGCAAAGGTGAATGTGACGGGGCTGGATCTGGCGAGTTCGGGCTTCTTCAGCAAAGCAGCGGGCATCGGCGGCGTGGTCGCGCTCGACGGGACGCTCGAGACAAGCGGCCGCGCGGTGGATACGCAGGGCACGGTGCAGGCGGAGCGGCTGAAGCTATCGCGCTTCGGGTCCCCGGCCAAGCGTCCGGTGCGATTCGATTTCACCATCCATCACAACACGGCAACGAAAGCAGGGACGCTCAGCAAGGGTGATGTCTTCATCGGCAAAGCGGCAACGCTGACCGGGAGTTACTCGGCCAAGGGCGCGACACCGTCGGTGAACATGAAGCTTACGGGCGACCGAATGGCCATCGCCGAGTTGGAAGAGATGCTGCCTCCGCTGAATGTCGAACTGCCGCAGGGTTCTAGGCTCGAGGGCGGCGTGGTGGCGACGCGGCTTGCGATTGAGGGTCCGGTGGACCGGTTGGCGGTGGAAGGGCCGATTGCGATTCATCAGACCCGGCTGGTCGGGTTTGACCTGGGCTCGCGGATAAAGACGATTGCGAAGTTTGCGGGCATCAAGGTGGGTCCGGACACCGATATCGCGACGTTGAGCGCGCACGTGCGGCGAAATGCCGAGGGCACCGAGATTCATGAACTCCAGTTTTCGGCCCCGGAAATCGGCGATCTGACGGGTTCGGGGACGGTAAGTCAGAAGAACGAACTCGATTTCACGATGAACGTCATGCTGCACACGTCGGGCACGCTGATGACGGCGCTCGGGCAGAAGGACGGCATGTCGGCGAAGTTTTACATCCGGGGGACGGCTACCGCGCCGTCGTTTGTTCCCGATGTGAAGAGCCTGGCAGCCCAGACGGCCAAGACGGTGCTTCAGGAGCAACGCGTGAAGACGGTGCTCGACAAGACGCTGAACCAGAGCGATGTCGGGAAGGCGGCGCGAGGACTGCTGGACGGATTGCTGGGCGGCAAGAAGAACTAGATCGGGGTCGAAGCCGCTCGGCTTAGGGTCTGCCGAGCGAGCAAAGCGGGTCGCCGATGACGATGTTCTGCCAGCTTACAGCGGGAATGGCGAGATAGAAGCTCTCGGCGAGATTGCGGCCGCGGTAGTAAGCGGGCAGCAGGATATCGGGGTGAGGCGTGAACTGCAGGTAGGGTTCGTAGACGTGGCCGGATGCGCCGGTGACGCCCTCATGAATGAGATCCGCGGTGAGCGTTTGCGGCGCACCGGCGAACCATGTTGCTTTGTCCTTCCAGGTGCCGATGGTCCAATTGTCGGGCGGACGGGCAAAGGTGCGTCCGTTGGTGGAAACGAACTCGGTTGCGATGGCGCCGGGCAGCCATTTGAAACCGAGCATGCGGCGATGACGGTTGGGATCGTTGGAGCCCCATGAGGCGTAGCCGATGACACCGCCGAGGTCGTAGAGAACCTGCTTGTCCTGGTTGAAAACGGTTCGTTCGGTGGGCAGGCGGATGGCGGCGTCGCGTAGCCAGTCCTCGCCGGGCGAGTCGTCGCCTTCCTTCATATCGATGACGAAGCGGCCGGTGTTGCGGGCGGCAAGTGCGCGGTCGACCAGGCCGCGGATGTCGGCGAAATCGTAGCCGGCGAGGCGGGTGACCAGGTACATGGCGAAGCGGTCGGGGTCAAAGGGGAGCGTGGAATTGAAGAAGGGATTGGGGACCATGCCGCGAGTTTCGTGGGGCTGACCGCGGCGGTCGCGATAGAGCAGGGTGAGTTCGGAATCGACGGAAGCCTGGTCGCCGCCCTGTCCGCCGGCGCCGGCGATTTTGAGTGGAACGCCGGCGGTGGTGACGATGTAGAAGATCCTGTTTTTGGAGGCAGCGAGGCAGGCGCTGACCGGGCGCGCGATACCTCGGTTGTAGGTGTCGCGGGCAACTTCCTCGGCATCCGTGATCTTGATGCGGCAGACGTTGGCCGCCGGAATGGAGCGCTTGCGCGCGTAGTATTCGCCGGCGAGTTTCGACAGGGCCGACTGCTCGTTGACCACGACGAGCACGTTTTCCGGTTTCTGCGCGAAGGCCAAGGCAGCGGCGGCGCAGAAAGCGGAGAGGGAGCGGATCACTTCAGCGTCTTCAGATAGGCGACGATGGCTTCGGCGTCTTCCTTCGGCAGTTTATAGACGGGCATGGGAGGGCCGGCTTTTCCGCCGCGCGGATTGAGCCCGGTCATCATGAATTTGACGAGCCCCTCTTCTTTCCAACGCTCGAACAGGCGGCTGCCCGATGTGAGGTCCGGGGCGGCTTTGTGCCAATCGGGGATGGGGTTGATGGGCTGAAAGGGAAGAGTGGCGCCCTTGAGCCATTGGGCCTTGTCGAGTTCGCCGGTTTCGGTGCGGGGCGTGTGGCAATCGCCGCACTTGCCGATTTCGTCGACGAGGAACCGGCCGCGCGCAATCTGCGCATCGTCTGCAGCCCAGGCACCCGCGCAGAATACGACCGCGCCCAGCAGGAAGTGTTTCCACATAGCGAACATGATAACAGTCCAGCCGGAGCCGTGATAGGCTGAAGCGCGTGAAAAGCTATTCTATTTTTCTCAGGCTAGCCGTGCTTGTGGCATTTTGCGCGACGGGCGCGTGGTCCACGTCGCCGCTCGAATACCTGGTCTATGTGGGAACGTACACGGGGCAGGGAAGCGAGGGCATCTACGTTTATCATTTCGACGTTCGGACCGGAGCGTTGACGCGCGGGGCGCTGGCGGCCAAGATGGCGAATCCATCGTTTCTGGCGATTTCGCCGGACGAGAAGTTTCTGTACGCCGTGAGCGAAGCGCGCGGCGGCGCCGTGTCCTCGTTCGCCATCGGGGCCGAGGGCGCCCTGACCCCGGTGAACAGCGTGTCGACGAAAGGGCCCGGGCCGTGTTTCGTAACCACCGACAAAACGGGGCGCGCGGTGGTGATCGCAAACTACGGCGGCGGCAGCGTGGCATCTTTTCAGGCAGGCACCGACGGCAGGCTATCCGAGGCGGTGTCGTTCTACCAGCACACGGGCAAGAGCGTGAATGCGCAGCGCCAGGAAGGGCCGCATGCCCATTCGGTCAACATTTCGCCGGACAACCGGTTTGCGGTGGTGGCGGACCTCGGGTTGGATCAACTGCTGGTGTACAAGCTGAACGCAGCGGCAGGCTCGATTACGCCGAACCAGCCTCCGTACACGAAGCTGACGCCGGGCGACGGTCCGCGGCATTTCGTGTTTCACCCCACAGGGAAGCTGGCTTTCGCCATCGACGAACTGCGCAGCACGGTGACGCCATTGAAGTGGGACGCAAAACGCGGCGTGCTGAAGCCGCGCGCGGCCGTTTCGACGTTGCCGCCGGACTTCAAAGGGGACAACTCGACGGCGGAGATCCAGGTGCATCCTTCGGGCAAGTGGCTTTACGGCTCGAATCGCGGTCACGACAGCATTGCGGTGTTCGCGGTAAACAAGCGCACGGGCGCGCTGAAGCGGATCGAGAACGTTCCGACGCGGGGCAGCACTCCCCGGAATTTCCGGCTCGACCCGAGCGGCCAATGGCTGATCGCGGCTAATCAGAAGGGCAACAGCCTCACGGTGTTTCAAGTTGATCCGAGGACGGGACGGTTGACGAGCAAAGGGGAGGCAGTTGAGATTTCGTCACCGGTGTGTGTGAAGTTCGTCACGGTCCGGTGAGGCGCGATCCGTTATCCTCGAAGGAGTGACGACGCCCGTCGAGATCGGCCGCCGCATTGCCATGATCAGCATGGCCGTGAGCGCCGTGCTGGCGATTGCAAAAATCCTGGTCGGCTATGTGGGGCACTCGAGCGCGGTGATTTCAGACGGCATCGAGTCAGCCTCAGACGTGTTCGCATCGGGCATTGTGCTCGCGGGTCTCGCGTTTGCATCGCGGCCGGCGGACGAAGATCATCCCTACGGTCACGGCCGCTTCGAGTTGCTCGCCGGGCTGGCGGTGGGGCTCATGTTGTCCGGCACGGGGGCGGGTATCTGCGTGAGGGCGGCGAGCACGGCGGCCAAAGAAGCGCCGCACCTTTTCACGGTTTACCCGTTGATTGCGTCCACCATCCTGAAGTCGGCGCTCAGCCTGACGAAGTTTCACTATGCGCGCCGCATCAGAAGCGAGGCGCTCGCGGCTGACGGCTGGAATGACACGGTGGATATTCTTTCCGGGCTGACGGCGATGGTCGCCGTGCTGCTCACCGTTCACATGCCCGGCCAGTTTGCGGCTGCGGACAAGGTGGGGGCGTTCTGCGTGGGGCTGATCGTGATTTTTCTGGGTGCTCGTGTGGTGTGGGAGACGGCGGCGCAACTGAGCGACATCATGCCGGACCGTTCAAAGACGGATGCGATCCGGCGCGCGGCGCTCGCAGTGGAAGGCGCGCGCGGCGTGGAGAAATGTTTCGCGCGGAAAACGGGGATGCTGTACCACGTGGACCTGCACCTCGAAGTGGATCCCGAACTGACGGTAAGCGAGTCGCACTACATCGGGCACAAGGTCCGCGACAAGGTGATGTCGGAACTGCCGTGGGTGGCTGACGTTCTGGTGCACGTCGAGCCGCATACCGCCGCTACAATCGAATCAAGGCCTGAATGGAGAACCGGGAAATAGCGCAACTGCTGTCGGAGACGGCGGACCTGATGGAGATCGCGGGCGAGGACGGCTTTCGCATTCGCAGCTACCGCAACGCGGCGGGCGCCGTCGAGAGCCATCCGGAGCGGGTGATGGACATCCTGGCGGATCCCGCGCGCAAGGTGACGGATATCGCGGGTATCGGCAAGGGCATGGCGGCAGTGCTCGCCGAGATCGCGCAACGGGGTTCGTTCGAACGGCGCGATCAGCTGTTGGCGAAGTATCCGCCGGGCGCGTTGGAGTTTCTGAAGATACAAGGGCTGGGGCCCAAGAGCATCGCGCTCATTTGGGAACATTTCCGGATTTCGACCATAGACGAACTGGAGCAGCTTTGCAGGCAGCAGAAGCTCCGCGAACTGCCGCGCATGGGCGCCAAGCTTGAAGAGAAGGTATTGAAGTCGATCGAATCGTACCGCCTGTCTTCGGGGCGTTTCCTGCTCAGTTTCGGCCACAAAGCGGCGAATGAGCTGATCGAATACCTTTCCGCGGTGGATGGCGTGGAACGGATCACTCCGGCGGGCAGCCTGCGGCGCGGTCGGGAGACGATCGGCGATCTCGACCTGCTGGTGACCGGACCGGGTGCTCCGCAGGCGCTCGAGAAGTTCGTTACCCATACGAAGGCGCACGACGTGCTGGGGCGAGGGGAGAACAAGGCCAGCGTTTCCTTTGGTCTCGAACGGCTGCAGGTGGACCTGCGTGCGTTGCCGGCCCATCAATACGGCGCGGCGATGCAGTATTTCACCGGCAGCAAGAGCCACAACGTGACGCTGCGCACGCGTGCGTTGAAGCTCGGCTACACGCTCAGCGAATATTCGCTGGCGCGGCTCGAGGGCGGGGAGGTTGTGGCGAGCGCGACCGAGGAGGAGATTTACGAGGCGCTCGGGATGGACTGGATTCCGCCGGAAATGCGGGAGAATAACGGCGAAATCGAACTCGCCATCGAGCGCCGGCTTCCGAAACTGGTGCAGCTCGGCGATATTCGCGGCGATCTGCACATGCACACGACCGAGACGGATGGAAAAGCCACGCTCGAGGAGATGGCGGAGGCGGCTCGCGCGCGCGGCTACGAATATATCGCGATCACCGACCATTCGAAGGCGCTCGCGATGGCTAACGGTCTCGATGAAGCGCGGGCGGTGGCATTCGCAAAACAGGTTCGCGGCATCGGCGACCGGTTGGGAATTCGCGTTATGTCGGGCATCGAGTGCGACATTTTGCGCGACGGACGGATGGACCTGGCCAACGACGCCCTGGCGGAACTCGATTTCGTCATCGGCAGCGTTCACAGCCACATGAACCTGGAGCCCGCGGAGATGACGGACCGGCTGATGGCGGCGCTCCAATGCCCGCAGCTCCACGTGGTGGGGCATCCGACGGGACGCATTCTGCTCCACCGCGAGGCATACCCGTTCGATTTCGAAATGGTGGCGGGCGAAGCGGCACGGCGCGGCGTGGCGCTCGAGATCAATGCGAGCCCGGAGCGCCTGGATCTGCACGGTCCGCTGTTGCGGGCGGCCAAGGCGAAAGGCGTGAAGTTCACCATTTCGACCGACGCGCATCAGACGCGGCACCTGGCCAACATGCCCTACGGTCTGCTGATGGCGCGGCGCGGGTGGCTGGAGCCGTCGGACATTTTAAACACACTCCCTTATGAAGAGTTTCGGAAAGCGATTCGCCACTAAATGAAACTGATATCTTCGAACAAACTGATTGAGACTCCGATTTTCACGGTCACGATGGATCACGCGAAGGATCCGGAAGGCTTTGAGATCAAGCGGGCCATCGTACAGCATGCGGGTTCGGCGGTGATGATGCCGGTGGACGAGAAATCGCGCATTCTGCTGGTGAGGCAGTTCCGGCTGCCGGCGAGGAGCTACTTGTGGGAACTTCCCGCAGGGCGAATCGACGAAGGCGAAACGGCGCTTCGAGCCGCGAAGCGCGAGTTGATCGAAGAGACCGGCTATCGCGCACGCAAGTGGACGAAGCTGGTGAGCTACTGGCCGAGTCCGGGCTTTTTGGGCGAGAAGATGACGCTGTTCCTGGCCGAGGATCTAAAAGCGGGCGAGCAGAAACCGATGGAAGACGAGCGGATCGAGATGCGCTGGTTCACCCGGAAGGAAATCGGGGATTTGATCGACGCCGGGAAGGTGCACGACGGCAAGACGCTGATCGGCTATTCGCTCTGGCTGCGGCGCTCGCGCAAGTAGTCGAACATTTTCGCGAGGGCCTGAGCGCGGTGGCTCACCTGCATTTTGCGCCAGGTTGGAGCCTCGCCGAACGTGCAGCCGAACGGCGGATAGAAGAACAGCGGATCGTAGCCGAAGCCGTTGGGACCGCGCGGCGCCTCGACGATTTCGCCCCGGACGACACCGCGAAAGGTTTCGACTACGCGGCCGGCACGGGCGAGAGCGATGACGCAAACGAACTGGGCCTCGCGATTGCCGCCGCCGGCGAGACGCTCGAGCAGCAGGGCGTTGTTGGCCTCGTCGGTCGCGTTTTCGCCGGCGAAGCGGGCCGAATATACGCCGGGCGCTCCGCCGAGCGAATCGACTTCAAGGCCGGAATCGTCGACAAAGATCCACTCCGGCGTGTGGGCGGCGTAATAGAGGACTTTTTCGGCGGCGGTGGCTTCAAAAGTAGCGCCGGTTTCTTCGGGCGGAGCGATGGACTTGAGCGCGGGGAGCGGTTCTACTTCGATGCCTGCGCGCTCGCCCGCCAACCGGAACTCGCGCAATTTTCCTGCGTTGGTGGTGGCGCAGTAAACCTTCAAGCTCCGGGCTCCAGGGCCTGTTTCTGAAGCGCGAACAACTCGGTGGTGCCCTTGCGGCCGAGCGCGATGAGAGCGGCCATCTGCGCATCGTCAAAGGGCGTTTTTTCGGCTGTGGCCTGCAGTTCGATGAAGCGGCCGGACCCGGTGAGCACGACGTTCATGTCGACGTCGGCCTTGGAGTCCTCTTCGTAGCAGAGGTCGAGCATCATTTCGCCGGACACTATGCCGACGCTGGTCGCGGCGACGTACTCCCGGACGGGCCAATGCTTCAGCGCGCCGAACTTGCGCAGTTGCTGGAGGGCGGAACTCATGGCGACGAAGGCGCCGGTGATGGCCGCGGTCCGCGTGCCGCCGTCGGCCTGAATGACGTCGCAATCGAGGATGACGCTGCGCTCGCCGAGCAAGCTCAGGTCGACGACCGCGCGAAGCGAGCGTCCGATGAGGCGTTGAATCTCGAGCGTGCGGCCGGACTGCCTGCCCTTGGCCACTTCGCGCGGCGTGCGGGTGGCAGTGGCGCGGGGCAGCATGGAGTACTCGGCGGTGACCCAACCCTTGCCCGAGCCGCGCAGAAAAGAGGGCACCGATTCTTCGATGCTGGCCGCGCACAACACGCGCGTGTTGCCGACTTCGATGAGCGCCGAACCTTCGGCCGTCATGAGATAACCGGTTGTGATTTTGACCGGACGCATCTGGTCCGGCTGTCGTTTGTCGATTCGCATTTAGAAGCCTGATTTGAGAACTGCGTAGAACAGGAGCGAGAAGAGAGCGATGCCGGCAAGGATCAGGAACAGGCACGGCAGGGCGCTGAGGGCGCTTTTTTCCTTGCGTTTGGCGCGGCCGGCCGGTTTGAATTTTGCCATCTGTGACCCGAAGCGGGAACGCTTTAATCCTAGGTGTAGCATAGTTGCTACGGATGCAGGCCCGGATTTTCTTTATTTTTTCGATGCTGCTATTCGGCTGTTCGGCTCCACCCCGGTTCGAACTGCCCGAGAACGTTGCGGACTGGAAGAGGGTGGCGAGCGCCAAGGAAGGCGCGACGGCCTCGGCGAGATATACCGGCGTGCCGGAAATCAGCGTGTCAGTGACGCGTAAGGGTTCAACCACCGAAGCCTTCAACGATCTGCAGAGCTGGCGCGCTGAGGCGGGCAAACTCGCTTTTTATCGGGGGCCGTATTTCGGACTCGCCGAATCGCCAGGCGCGGATCAGAAGACCCTGAGCCGGTTTGTCCGCGCTCTCGAAGCCCGGATTCCCGACCGTTGAAACGCACTACACCACGGAGCGCAGCTGGCCGGCGACGAATTCGGGTGCTTCCATGGGCACGAAGTGCGAATACTTCACCGGCACGTCGCGCCCCCGTTTGAAGCGGGAAGCGAGGTCGGGCGCGGTGGGTGAAGCAGCCATGTCGACGGGCCCGCTGTGCCCCATGTTGGCCTGAACGGAACGGACCACGGTGACGGGGATCTCGATGCGGTCGAGCAAACCATAGAGGTTGGCCTCGAGGCCGCCGCTGTGTTCGTAGATGGAGCCTTCGATTTCGGGCGGGCACGCGAGCACGAATTCATCGCCGTCGGGGAGCAGGGCCCACCGGCAGTAATCGCGGAGAACGGCGGGATCCCATTCGCGGAAAGGTGAGCGGTCCGCGAAACGCTCGAGCATGTCTTCCCACGATGACCAACGGTTCTTGCGCTTGCGAGCGAAATGAGGGCCGCGAACTTCGCCGGTGTAATAGGAGCGGGGCATGATCACCGGGTCGAGCAGGACGAGGTGGCGGAAAGCGCCGGGCACGAGTGCGGCGGCGTGCACCAGGGCATGGCCGCCCATGGAATGTCCGGCTCCGATCACGTCCTGAAACTTGAGTTCGCGGACGGCGGCGGCGACGTCCTGTCCGAACCAGTCCCAACGGTACGGCGGCGCGGGTTTGGAACTGAGTCCGTGACCTCGCATGTCGAGCGCGAAACAATCGAAGTCCTCGGGCAGGTGACGGATGACTTCGCGCCAGCAGCGGGAGTGGAACCCGGTGGCATGCAGGAACAGAAAGCGCTGGCCCATGCCGGCGCGCCCGAACAGGGCCAACCGCTGTCCGTTCGCTTCGAGGAACCGTCCGGTCAAGCCGGCGCTCCGGGCTCGGCATCGACCTCCCAAACGCCGTCGAAGCTGACGAAGTATGAGTCGATTTCGACGCCGGGGATCATGCCGCGAAGATACGCGGCGGCACGCCTGAGCTCGGCCGAGTGGTTTGCGGATTCTCTTGCAACGTCGTTGTCGAACGCGGCGAGTCCGCCGTAAGCTCCGCAATCGGTGTGGAGCATGAGGATCACTTTGCGGGTGGAATGAAGGCGCATGGACTTACGAATCTGGTCGAGGATGAACTGGCGGTCGGACTCGTGTTCGGGGCTCGAGAGCGATTTGGCGCCCCCGGCGACCTTGATGGGATCGGTGTTGACGATGCCGGACCGCTTGAGGAACTTGCGGAATCCAAGTTCAAAACGATTGTCGAAGCACCAGACGATTGCGGCGTCGCAGTGATACTTCTCGCGCGGCGCGTCGAAGTGGAAGACTTTCTTCATACCGTTTCCACGATGATACGATAACGGCTTGCTTCTCGAGCTGAAGAACATCCAGAAGCGGTTTGGCGGGGTGACGGCGCTTCGTCGCGGCGACCTGACGGTGGAGGCCGGTCAGGTGCATCTGCTGATGGGCGAGAACGGCGCGGGCAAGTCGACGCTGATGAAAATCGTCGTCGGCATGATCGAGGCCGATGCCGGAGTGATGCTGTGGCGCGGGCAGCCGGCGCGATTCCGCGCTCCGGTCGAGGCGGCGCGCAACGGTATCGCGATGGTGCATCAGGAGTCGCTGCTCGCGCCTCACCTGACCGTGGCCGAGAACATTTTCCTAGGGCGCGAGGACTGCGGCGCGCTCGGCTGGGTTCACCGGCGGCGCATGACGGAACGCGCCAGGCGCATCATCAGCGAGCACAATTTTCCTTTGCAAGCGGATTGGCGGGTAGACCGGTTGAGCCCCGCGGGCAAGCAACTGGTGGAGATTTGCCGGGCGATTCAGCACGGCTCGAGCCTGCTCATTTTCGACGAGCCGACCTCGTCGCTTTCCGATTCCGAGACGCGCGAGGTGTTCGGAATTGTTGCGCGCCTCCGGGAAAAGGGCGTAGGCGTGATTTACATCACCCACCGTTTGGAAGAGTTGCGATCGGTCGGCGATCAGGTGACGGTGTTGCGCGACGGCGAGACGATCCACACGGGTCCGCTGGCCGGTCTGACCACCGAACAGTTGATTCGCCACATGGTGGGCCGCGAAGTGAGCGCCGTTTACCAGCGCGAGCCGGTGACGCCCGGCGAAGAACTGCTTCGGGTGAGCGGGCTCAGCCGCAAGCCGCTGCTCGACGACATCAGCTTCTCACTGCGCGCCGGCGAGATCACCGGCATGGCGGGGTTGATCGGGGCGGGCCGCACGGAACTGTGCCGGGCGATTTTCGGTCTCGACCCGGTCGATTCCGGCGAAATCGCGATCCAGGGAAAGGCGGTTCGCATCGGCAATCCGCGCGAAGCGGTGCGCTCCGGCATCGCGCTGATTCCGGAGGATCGGCAGAAGGCGGGGCTCGCGCGCGACCTTCCGATTGCGACCAACGTCACCATGGCCAGCCTCGAGCGGGTGAGCCGGTTCGGATTTCTTCGCCTGGGCGCGGAACGCCAGTCGGCGGAGGAGTTCGGCGCGCGGTTGCGGATCAAGATGGACACGCCGCGCCAACTCGCCGGACGTTTGAGCGGCGGCAACCAGCAGAAGGTGGTGATTGCCAAGTGGCTCGCCCGGCAGGCGCGCGTCTTTCTGTTCGACGAGCCGACGCGCGGCATCGACGTGGGCGCGAAGGTGGAAGTATTTCAGGTGATGGACGAGCTGGCTCGCAATGGCGCGGCCATCCTGATGGTGAGTTCGGAGATGCCGGAACTGTTGCAGGTGGCCGACCGCATCCTGGTTATGCGGCAGGGACGAATCAGCGGCGAACTGCCGGGCCGCACCACGCAGGAGCAGATCATGCGACTCGCCGCGTTTGAGAAGGAAAGCGGCGTGTTGGAGGAGAACAAGGGATGATCCAACGGCTGCTGCCGTTTCTCACGCTGATCGTGCTGTTCGTGGGGCTGGCCATTGCTTCGCCGCATTTTCTGAGCGAAACCAATCTGTCGAGCGTGGCCCGGCAGACCGCCGTGATCAATATCATGGCGCTCGGCATGACGCTCATCATCATCACGGGCGGCATCGATCTGTCGGTGGGCTCGATCCTCGGGATGGCGGGCTTTTTCGGAGCGCTCGCGATGCAGAACGGCGCGCAGATTGGCGTGGGAGTGCTGGCGGGCGTGGCCACCGGGCTGGCGGGCGGACTGCTGAACGGGCTCATGATCACGCGTCTTCGCATCGCGCCGTTCATTGTGACGCTCGGGACGCTGGGCATCTACCGCGGCATAACGCTGATCAAGTCGAACGGCTTGCCGGTGCACAAACTGCCCCCGGGTTTTTCCTACCTGGGCGAGGGCAACCTGGCCGGAGTGCCCCTGGTGCTATGGATTCTGCTGGCCTGCGCCTTGATCATGCATGTGATTCTCGAGCACACAAAACTCGGGCGCTATGCGTTTTCGATCGGCTCAAACGAGCACGCCGCGGTGTACGCCGGCATCCCGGTTGCCTTTCACCTGACCGCCGTTTATGCAATCGCGGGCGCGCTCACCGGGCTTGCCGGGATGATCGAGGCGTCGCGCCTGATGACCGGGCAGCCGACGGCGGGGCAAGGCTACGAATTGCAGGCCATCGCCGCGGTGGTAATCGGCGGAGGCTCGCTGCGCGGCGGCGAAGGGAGCGTGATCGGCACGCTCATCGGCGCGTTCATCATGGGGCTGCTCTCAAACGGCGCCGACCTGCTCGGTATCAGCCCGTACCTGCAGCAGGCCATCATCGGCGGCGTGATTATTCTGGCCGTGACGTTCGACGAACTGCGCAAGCGGCGGATGCCCGCCTAGGCTTGCCACTTGTAGTAGTAGAACAGAAGCGGCGTTTTTCCGGTGTTGCGGACGCCGTGCGGCTTTCCGCCGCCGCAATACATCATTGAGCCCGGCGCGACGGCATATTTTTTTCCTTCGATGACGATCTCGCCGCTGCCTTCGGTGACGATCATGAACTCCTCTTCGGCATGGGTGTGGGGCGGGTGAGGCTCCATGCCGGGCTTGAGCCGCAGGCTTCCCGCTGTCATGGACTTCACCTGATCGGTGGGCCCTTCAAAATAAACCGTGAGATCGCCGAACGGCTCGTGCGTGACCTTGGCCCTGGTTGGATCGAGAACGATGTTGGGCAACTTTGTGGGCGCTCCTGCGGCGAGGGCCGGGAGCGCTCCCAGAATCAAATGCCTGCGCTGCATCTATCTTTTATATCAGGCCACGTTTAGGCTTTTATATCAGGCCACGTTTAGGGTCACGTCGATGTTTCCTCGCGTGGCGTTCGAGTAGGGGCAAACCTGATGCGCGGCTTCGACGAGGGTTTGCGCGTCCTCCCTGGCCAATTCGGGCAGATGAACTTCCAACTCGACGGTGAGGCCGAAGCCGCCCGACGGCACGGTTCCGATTCCGACCTTGCTCCTCACCTCGACGGTTTTGACGGCCAGCTTCTTCTGGCGGGCGACGAACTCGACCGCGCTGCCGAAACAGGCAGCGTACCCGGCGGCAAACAGGTCCTCGGGCGTGGTGGTGTTGGGCCGTCCCGGACCGCCCATCGATTTTGGGACGGATAGATCGGCGCTGACAAGGCCGTCGCCGGACTGAGTATGGCCATTGCGCCCGCCGGTCGCGGTGGCGGTAGCGGTGTAGAGAACGGAAACCGGTTGAGTCATGTCTGGTTGGATGCAGCGCGGGGGCGGAACGCAACGAAAATTGTCTTCGTTGCATAATCGAAACATGAAACTCCTTCTTTCGCTGGGGCTCGTGTATCTCGCGGGTTCGTCGTTTGCCTTCGCCGCCTGGAAAGTGGATGTGGCCGCCAAGTCCGCCATCAAGGCCGATCAGGAGGTGCCGTTCGAGGTTACGGTTAAGGACGAGAAAGGCAAACCGGTAGCGGGCGCGGCCGTGACCGTAGTGGCCACCATGGTCGAGATGGACCACGGCGAATTCAAATACGAAGCCAAGCCGTCAAAGCCGGGCGTGTACACGTTCAGCCCGAAATTTATGATGGGCGGCGCGTGGAATCTAGCGATCAAGGCCGCCAAGGGTTCGGAATCCGGCGCGTTGAGCCGGAAGATCGAGGTTCAGGACTAAACGTCGTGGGCGCAACTTTTGATGCCCAGCGATTTGAGCAACGTGATCATCGGGCACCAGTTGGTGAAGGCCGACTGGAACAGGTTCAGTCCGACGAAGGCGGTGAAGAAGAACCAGTAGGGGTGGACCCAATAGCCGAGGGCCACGCTCAGTAGAACGAAAGCGCCGGCGATCATTCTGAGATAGCGGTCGATTGTCATGCGGGGACCTCCTTTGCGAGCGGCTGTTTTTTGCGATTCACCAGGAAGTAGGCAATGGGGACGGTCATGCGCGAGAGCGCGAGCGAAGCGATTTCGCCGGCCATCAGAGCGATGGCGAGGCCCTGAAAGATCGGGTCGAACAGGATGACGGCGCTGCCGACCACAACGGCGGCGGCAGTGAGCAGCATGGGACGGAAGCGGACCGCGCCGGCGTCGATCACCGCCCGGTCGAGCGGCATACCTTCCTGGAGCCGCAGTTCGATGAAGTCGACCAGGATGATCGAATTACGCACGACGATGCCGGCGCCGGCAATGAACCCGATCATCGAAGTGGCGGTGAAGAAAGCATGGAGCAAACCGTGCGCGGGCAGGATGCCGACCAGCGAAAACGGGATGGCCACCATGATGACGAGCGGCGTGAGGAAGCTTTGAAACCACCCGACCACGAGCACGTAGATCAGGATCAGCACGGCCGCGAAGGCGATGCCGAGATCGCGAAAAACCTCGTAGGTGATGTGCCACTCGCCGTCCCACTTGATGGCGTAGCGCGAATCGTCGAAGGGTTGAGCGGCGGTGAGCGTTTCGACGCGATAACCCCCGGGCACTTTCAGTTTCTCGATTTCCGGGCCGAACTGGAGGATGGCGTAAACGGGGCTCTCGATTTCGCCCGCGACATCGGCGGTCACGTACGTGACCGGCATCAGGTTCTTGTGGTAGATGCTCTTGTCGTCGACTGACGACGCGACGCGGGTGAGTTCGCTCAGAGGAACGAGCGAACCGTCGCGTCCGGTTATTTTGAGGTTGCGCAGGCGGTCGAGGTCGGCGCGTTCGCCGCGGGGCAGGCGTAGCGTGATGGGCACGGATTCTTTTTCGGCGTCGAGGTGCATGAGTCCGACGGCTTGTCCGGCGGCGGCGAGGGTGAGGGTGCGGGCGATGTCGTCTTCGGCGATGCCATGAAGGGCAGCTTTTTCGCGGTCGACCAGAATGCTTTGCTTCACCTGGTCGTCTTCAACATACCAATCGACGTCGACGACGCCCCTGGTGTTGCGGAAGAGGTCCTTCACCTGGCGCGCCAGTTGGATCTGGCCCTGTTGGGTGGGTCCGTAGACCTCGGCCACAAGGGTTTGAAGCACCGGCGGTCCGGGCGGCACTTCGGCGACCTTGATGCGCGCGGCGTTGCGTTCGGAAATCGGTTGGAGCCGCAGACGCACCTGCTTCGCGATTTCGTGGCTTTGTAGGGTGCGGCCGCCTTTGCCGAGCAGGTTCACCTGAATGTCGGCGACATTGGGACCCTGCCGGAGGTAATAGTGGCGCACGAGCCCGTTGAAGTTGTAGGGCGAGGCGGCGCCCGAGTAGGTTTGGACGCTGGTGACCTCGGGCTGCTCGAGCGTTGCGCGGGCGAGTTCGCGGGTGACGCGTTCGGTCTCCTCGAGCGTTGTTCCCGCGGGCATGTCGATGATGACCTGGAACTCGCTCTTGTTGTCGAACGGCAGCATCTTCACTTTCACCCAACCGATGCCGACGAGCGCCATTGAGCCCAGCAGCATGAGCACGACGAAACCGAGGAAACTCCAGCGCGCAGGCGGACGGTGGAGCAGGGGGTCCATCACGCGGCGGTAGAAGCGCGTAAAGGCGTCCTCGCGCTCGCCGTGGTCCTCGTGCTGCTTGAGCATCCTCACCGCGGCCCAGGGCGTGACGATAAATGCGACCAGAAGGGAAAAGACCATCGCGGCCGAGGCGCCGATCGGGATGGGGCGCATGTAAGGTCCCATCAGTCCGCCCACAAAAGCCATCGGCAGAATGGCGGCGATGACAGTAAGGGTGGCGAGAATCGTCGGGTTGCCGACCTCGTCCACGGCGTCGACGGCGACTTCGAGCCGATTGCGGCTGCGATTTGCGGGAAGACGCCAGTGGCGCGCGATGTTCTCGACCACGACAATCGCGTCATCCACCAGAATGCCGATTGAGAAAATAAGTGCGAACAGCGTGATGCGATTGAGCGTGTAGCCGTAAAGATAAAAAACCGAGAGAGTGAGGGCGAGGGTGACCGGTATGGCGGTGAAGACGATGCCCGATTCGCGCAGGCCGAGCGTGAGGGCGATGAGCACGCTCACCGAGACGACGGCGATCAGCATGTGGAACAGGAGTTCGTTCGACTTTTCGGCTGCTGTCTCGCCGTACTGCCGGGTGACCGAGACCTCGATGTCGCCGGGCACGACGCGCGGCTTTACAGCCTCGACTTTGCGCAACACCGCGCCCGCTACTTCGATGGCGTTGGTGCTCTTACGCTTGGAAACGGCGATAGTGACGGCGGGCTCAAAACCGCTGCGCGTTCCGCTCGACACATACTGAGCGGGCTCCTCGCCTCCGTCGAGCACTTCAGCCACATCGCGCAGATAGACGGGGCGCCCGCGCGCGGCGCCTACAACCAGGGCGCGCGCGTCTTCGCCTGAACGGATGAACTCGCCGGTTTCGAGCACCATCTGCCGGTTGGCGGATGCGAACTGGCCCGAGCCTAGACGGCGATTGGCGCCGCCGATGGCCTGCGCCACCTGAAGGGCGCTCAGCGAGTAGCCGGACAGGCGCGCCGGGTCGAGGCGGACCGTCAACTCGCGGCGCTCGCCGCCGATCAGAGTCACGGCCGAAACATCGGGAACCTGCTTGATGGCATCGTGCAGTTGGGCTGCCACGCGGCGCAGCTCGTACGGTCCATACCGGCGGCTCGAGAGCGTGAGCGCGAGAATCGGGACGTCGTCAATGGATCGCGGTTTGATGAGCGGCTGGCTGGCTCCCGGCGGAATCAGGTCCAGATTGGCGTGCATCTTCTGGTTGAGGCGAACGACGCTGGTCTCCTCGTCCTGGCCCACGTAGAATCGCACGATGGCGAGCGCCTGGCCGGGTTGAGTGGTCGAATAAATGTACTCGACGCCGGGAATCTCCCAAAGGAATTTCTCCATCGGTTTGGTGACGCGCTCTTCCACTTCTCGCGCCGAGGCGCCGGGCATCGACACCATGACGTCGATCATCGGGACCTTGATCTGCGGCTCCTCTTCGCGGGGCAGTTTCCAGACCGAGAAGAGTCCGATGGCGATGGAAGCGCCGATCATGAGCGGCGTGAGTTTCGAGGCGATAAAGGCGCCCGCCACCTTGCCCGCGGGGCCGAGTTGCCGGTTGCTCACGGGCGGACCTCCACGGTGGCGCCGTCGGCGAGTTCAGCCGGCACGGGAGACACGATCTTCTCGCCGGTCCTCAGACCGGAGAGCACTTCGACCGCAGCCCCGTTGCGCTGGCCAAGCGACACGATTCGCGCGCGCGCGGCGTTGTTTTCGACCACGAATACCCATTGCATCTGGCCGCGTTCGGCGACCGCAGCGGTTGGGATCGCGAGCGCCTGGCGCGATCCGATGACGAAGCGCGCGCGGCCGAAGGCGCCGGTGCGGACGCCCGCTGCGTCCGGCAGGTCGATCTTCGCGGTGAAGGTTCGGGAGTTGGGGTCAACCGCGGGAACGATCTCGGAGACGGCGCCGTCGACCGGATGGTCCACCGCGTCGAGCGTGACGAAGACGCGCTGGCCGAGTTTTACTTTGGCCAGGCTCGATTCCTCAACCGCAGCTTCGAGGAGGAAACCGCCGTCGCGCTCGAGGGTCATCAAGGGAGCGCCGGGCACGGCGAGGTTGCCGGGCTCGGCGGTCTTTTCCGTGATGATTCCGGAAAAGGGCGCCGAGATGATGGAATATCCGGCCTGTATTTCCGCGCCCTTGATCTCCTCTTCGGATTGCGAGATCCTCGCATTCACCTGGTTGCGCCGCGCCTGGGCCATGTCGAGGTTGGCGCGGGCCATCCGTAGCCGCGTGCCGGCTTCGTCGTATTCCTGATTGGAGATGGATTTCTTGTCGTAGAGATCCTTCATCCGCTTGAAGGTGACGCCGGCGAGTTCAAGGTTGGCGCGGGCTGATTCGATGCCCTGGTCGGCTTCGAGCGCCGCCGAGCGAGCCTCGGAATGCGCCGCACTGGCCTGACGCTGGCGCACGGCGAAATCGCGGTTGTCGAGCACAACCAGCGTTTGTCCGGCGGCGACACGGTCGCCCGTTTTCACCCGCACCTCGCGGACATACGCCATCACTCGCGCCGAAATCTGCGCGCTGTTGCGGGCGCGGACCGTTCCCGTCGCGTCGTAGGCGACCGGCCATTCGNAGTCGCCGCCCGCCGCAACGGCGACGAACAAAAGCGACAAGATCGACGTACCCAGGAGTTGTAGCATCAACGAGGCCTCACGGACAGTATAATTGCTGTCTCTTATACTCGGTCTGGCGCGCCTCGGCCACCTGAACCGGAGCGGGCGCGGACGAAGACGGCTTCGCGGCGCTGCCGTGTTCCGGCTTGGAACCGCAGGCAGAGAGGAAAACGGCCGCGAACAATGCCAATCGAGTTCTCATTGGGTCACCACTTCGGAGTTTTTCGTTAGCCGGCCGCGCGCGGCTTCGAGCGCCACGGCGGCGAGGCGCTGGTCGCGAACGGCCTCGAGCACGCGAGTTTCGGCCTCGAGGACGGCGGTCTCTGAGCGGAGGAGTTCAGTCACCTCCGTCAGCCCGGCCTCGTAGCGGTTCTTGATAATGCGCAGGCTCTCGCGGGCCATGGCTACCGAGGACTCGGCCACCTTGATGCGCTGCGCCGCCGATTTAAGATCGAGCCATGCGCGCCGGGCTTCGAGGCGAGTGGCGGACTCGACCGCCCGCGCCTGGGCCCGCGTCCGTTCGATTTCGAACGCGGTTTCGCGGACGCGCGCGCGGTCGGCAAAGCCGTTGAAGACGTTCCAGCGCAGGCCCGCCGCGGCCAGCCAGTTGGCTCCAGCGCGGTCGACAAAGCGCTGCCGGTCCGCCTCAAAGCCGGCGCGGAAATAGAACTCGGGAAGGCGGGCGGCGCGGGCTGCCTTGGCCTGCTCACTGCCGATTTTGGCGGCCGTCTCGAGTTGCCGGACCTCGGGCCGGCCGGCTGCCGCGTCCGACTCGGCTTCAGCCGCCGTCGCAGCGGTGAGCGGCGCGGCTTTGAGCGGCGTGCTCAGGTCAAACTGCGTGTCGAGCGGAAGGCCCATCGCCTGATTGAGCGCGGCTCGGGCCAACTCGACGTCATAGCCCCGGCGAATCCGCCGCTCCTCGGCCGCGGCAACATGCACGCGGATTGAGAGCACGTCGGCGTCGGTCGCCACTCCCGCTGTGCGGCGGTTTTCGGCCTTGACCGCGTCGGCTTCAGCCGACCGGACCGCCTCGTCCGCCACGCGGACGCTCTCCTGAGCGAGCCGTGCGTTGTAGTAGGCGCGGAGGACGGCGGCGATGATGTCGAGTTCCGTCCGGCGGTTTTCCTCGCCGGCGATGCTGACGCCGAGTTCGGCCGAGCGAACTTGCGCCTTGCGGCGGCCGCCGTCCCAAAGAGACTGGTCGGCCAGCACCTGCGATTGGAAGTTATTGAGGAAACCCGGTTCGTTCAACGCGTGGACGTCGAAGTTTGACGCTGTGAACTGCCGCTGGGTGAGCAGCGAGCCGAAGACGAAGACCTGGTTGTTGGAGCGCTGCCAGCTTTCGTTATACGTTACCTGCGGAAGCAGGCTGCCCCGCGCGCCCTCGACACGAGCTTGAGCAGCGGAGAGGGCCGCGGCGCCGGCCTGGATACGGCCGTTTTTCTCGAGCGCGATTTGAACGGCCTGCTCGACGCTGAGTTTGTCCTGCGCGGCGGCCAGTACGGCCAGCCCGAGTGCCAGATAGAGTCGCATGTCCTTCACCTGCAAGGATGCAGATCAGGACTTGAGGTGACAGGCTACTTCTGCTGCAAAGCGAACAGCTGGTTGCGATTCATGATGAAAAGCGCGCCGTTGGCGGGAACGGGCGTCGAATAGACCGAACTGCCCATGTTCATCTCGGCGATCAGCTTTTTCTCCTTGCCTGCTTTGAGCACGACGACATCGCCGTCCTCATCGCCAAGGTAGACGTTGCCGTTGATCACCATCGGCGAGCCCCACACGGCGGCCAGCATGTCGTGGGTCCAGTAAGGCTGCCCGGTTTTAGCGTCGAGCGCGTGCAGGAAGCCGCTGAAATCAGCGTAGTAAAGTATGCCCTCGTGGAGCGCGCCGGTGGAGATGGATCGGCGAATCTTGTCGTAGTGCCACAGGCGGCCGGATTGGGTGATGTCGCCGCGCTTGGTGGCGTCGATGGCGTACAGGTGGCCGACGCCTTCGCCGTGCTCGGGGTCCTGACCGTTGGCGATGTAGACGCGATTCTCGTAGATGACCGGCGTCGAGATCACCTCATTGCGAGTCTTCGGCCAGACCGAATCCTTGGGATTCAGGTCGAACTGCCACAGCTTTTTGCCGGTTTCAGCTTCAAAGCCGCGCACCCAGCCGTCGCCCTGCCCGATGACGACTTGCAGGACGCCGCCGATTTTGCCCACTGCCGGCGACGACCACTGGCCGTGGAGGATACGATCCTCCACTTCGTTCACTTCCCACACCAGTTTGCCCGTGTCCTTGTTGAGGGCAATTAACGACGGGGCGCGCGGCGATGGAATGTTGACGTGGCTTTCGTCCTGCCCGTTCGACGTGCTGACGAAAATCAGGTTGCCGTAGGAGACGGGCGAGGAATTCGACATGTTGTGCGGCTGCGAGCCGACCTCTTCCATCATGTCGAACTTCCAGATGACCTTGGCGCCGCCCTTGCCGTCGCCCTTGGTATCGAGGCACATCACTTCGCAACGGTTGTTGACGTACCAAAGGCGCTCGCCTTCAACCAGCGGCGATGAGCAGACGCCCTGATACGGCCAATCGTTGGCGCGTCCGGCGGGCAGTTTCACGTTCGCCTGCTGCCAGAGAAACTCGCCGTCGGACTCGCGGAACGCCATCAGCACTCCACGGTCGCCCGGTTCCTTGGCGTTCTTGACGGCTTCGTTGTTGGTGCCGACGAACACACGCCCGCCGGCCACTACGGGATTTCCGTAGCTTTGCGAGCCGAGCGTGGCCACCCATTTGACGTTGGTCTTCTTGGCGATGTCCCACGTGGTGGGAACGCCTTTCATCGAAGAAACCATGTTGCGGTCGGGCGTACCGCCCCACATCGGCCAGTCGCCGCCCGAAGGGTCGGAGGCAACCAGAGCGAAGGAGACAAGCAGAACGATAGCGGTGGGGACCAGGATTCGAGTGATCATCGATTCGCCGTAACCTTGAGATTATCGAAGTAAGCGCCGAACTGCGCGTCGGCGAACAAGCCCGGTGAACCCGAGCGGTTGGGGGTGCGGTCGAGTTTCTCGATGGTCCACTCGGCTGGCTCGGGGTCGCCCGTCTTCCAGGCTTTACCGCGCACGAGAGTGGTGCCGTCGGGCTTATTCTCAACCCGCAGCTTGAGGTGATACCAGGTGTCGGGCTTCCAGGAGAAGTTTTTGCGCACCAGCGCCTTGGTGTTCTCCTGCCAGGGCCAGAGTTCGAGTTTCTGGGAATTGCCGAACAGCACCAGCGAGTAGGTCTGCGCGGTAATGCCGGCATCGCCGAGTTGGCGGCGTTTTTCGATGGCGCGGACGTCAGCCTCAACGGTGTAATCGGCCATAGAGGGAGCGCCCAGGAAAATACGCATGCGTTTGAAGAGCGTTTCGTTCGGCACCTTGGCGAGCACCTTCTGTCCGTCGAGTGTGGCCACCTGATACTTGCCCGCCACGGCGCCTACCCACCAGGACGGCGCGGTGTCGTCTTTGTAGGATTCGAAGTTCTCGTTCCAGGGAAGGTTGGGCACCACGCGGATTCGCGCCGAGCCGGTCAAGGTTCCGGCCGAGGCTTTCACCAGACCCGTCTGCCCTTTTTCACCCGCTGTGAAGCGGCCGCTCGAGAGCGTACCGTCGAGCCCGTCGAGCGTCCACTTGCCCGGCTCTTCATTCAGGAAGCGGCCTTTATCGTCGTAAACGCGCGCGTGCAGTTGGACGCTCTGGCCGGGCAGCAGCGTCACCTCGGTGGGGAAGACCTGGATCCACGCGGGTGCGCCGGACCCTTGCGGCAGAGGCTCGGCGGCGGGGCGGGTCGCGTTGCGCGGCTGTTTGGGACCGATGGCGTAGAGGTGGTCGGTGGAGACGAAGTACACGCGGCCGCGCGCCACGGCGGCGCTCGCCAAAACCGGCTCGGGCACATGCTCGCTCGCGAGACCGGATTGGCTGATCGGCAACTCCACCTCGCTCAGCGTGTCCACCTGATCGCCGTGCGGGCGCAGAACATAGAATTTGCCGCTCTCGGTGCCGACATAGATTTTGCCGTCGGCGTACACCGGCGAAGCTTTCTGAATGGAGCCGAGATTTTTCTTCCATAGCTCCTTGCCGCTGGTGGCGTCGAAGGCGAACAGGTTGGAGCCGTTGTCGACGACGTAGAGGCGGTCGCCATCGGTGGTCGGCGTCGAGTAGCCGGCTTGCACGCCGCGGACGCTCCATTTGACGGCCGAATTGGTCAACTTGCCGCGCTGGGTCGCGTCCACCGCGGCGATGAGGCCCATTTCATTGGTGTCGTAGTTTTCTTCCGAGTGCGTGAGTACGGCGTATCGGCCGCCGACCAGCACGACGCCGGTGTTGATGCCGCGCTTGGCGGCCGTGAAACTGAACAGTTGCTCACCGGTCTGAACTTTCATCGCGTGGATGCCGCCGTCGCCCGACCCGGAAATCAGCATTCGGATTCCGTCGACGGTGGCGACGATGGGGGTCGAGTAAGTGGTGTCGTAGGGGCGGCCACCCGGCGAACTGATCCATGCGCATTCGCCGGTGTTCTTGTCGAAGGCCATAAAGCGATGCTGCCGCGCCGCCTCCGAGCCCCACGAGGAAGACGCCGCCGCGATGATCACCAGGTCGCCGTCGATGATGGGCGAAACAGTGCGTCCGCCGTGCGTGGTGAACAGGTTGGTTTCCTGATTGACGCTGCGTTCCCAGAGTTTCTTGCCGTCTCTTGAGAACGCGAGCAGCGTGCCTCCGACGCCGAATACATACACGTTGGCCGAAGCCGGATCGACGGCGGGCGCAGCCCAGGCAATGCGGTGCATGGGCACGTCGCTTTGAAATACGTTGAAGCGCCGCTCCCACAACAGTTTTCCGGTGTCTGCGTTAAGGCACAACAGGCGTTCCTGCACGGTCTCGCCTTCGCTATAGGTGTTGAGCAGGTAGAGATGGTCGCCGAAGATGACGGGCGACGACCGGCCGCCGTAGTTCGCCTTCCAGGCCAGACCCTGGCCGTCGAGCGACCACTTTTCAGGAAGTCCTTTTTCAGTTGACACGCCGTCGCGGCCGGGACCGCGCCATTCGGGCCAGTCGCCGCCCGCCGCAACGGCGACGAACAAAAGCGACAAGATCGACGTACCCAGGAGTTGTAGCATCAACGAGGCCTCACGGACAGTATAATTGACCATTGCCGCTCGAAAGGAACAGACCCATGCGAACTTACTCAATGGCGTTGGCCATAGCGGTTCCGTTACTACTCTGGGGAGGCGATCCTGGCGAGGACCTTCTTCAGGCGGCCCGTAAGAGCGACCTGGCCAAAGTGAAGGCACTGCTCGACCAGGGAACCGACGTCAATTCGAAGTCGGCTTACGGTTCAACGGCGCTGTTCTTTGCGGCCGACCGCGGAAATACGCAGATGGTCGCCCTGCTGCTCGAGCGCGGCGCGAATCCCAACGTGAAGGACACCTTTTACGGCGCGACCGCGCTGACCTGGGCCGCTTCCAAGGGTCACGCCGAGATCGCGCGCATGCTGCTTGCCAAAGGCGCGGAAGGCGTCGATCAGTTGGTGCCGGGAGCGGTCGAGCAAGGCAGCAAAGAGATGTTGAAAATAGCGCTCGATACGGGGAAGGTGAAGCCGAGCACGCTTAATTTCGCGCTATCCATGGCTCTGAAGGCGAAAAAGGACGACCTGGCGGAGATGCTGAAAGCCGCCGGCGCAAAGCCGCCGGCCGCTGCGCCACCTGTCCCAGTGGAGGTTCCCGCCGACAAACTCGCCACTTTTACGGGCCGCTATCAGGGAGGGCGCGGCGGGACCGAGATGGAGTTTGTGGTGGCGTTGAAGGACGGCAAACTCACCTTGTCCAATCCTCAGGAAGGCAAGCCGTTTACGTTAATCCCGTCCGGCGCCTCGAGGTTCACCATGACCGAGATGGGAGGCGCGGACATCGAGTTCAAGACAGACGCAATGGAGATCAGCCGCCAGGGTTTTACGATGACGTTCACACGGATGGTGTCGAAATGACGCGCCTCGCGATGGTGCTGTGCGCTCTGCCGCTTGCGGCGCAGAACTGGCCGCAGTTCCGCGGGGTTGAAGCCAAGGGAATCGCCGACGGGCAGAATCCGCCGGCTCAGTTCGACGCTCCGGCGGGGAAGAATCTCGCCTGGAAGGCCGCGATTCCGGGCCTCGGCCACAGCAGCCCGATCATCTGGGGCGATCGGGTGTTCGTCACGACGGCGATTTCATCGGACCCCAAACCGTTCCGCCACGGTCTCTACGGCGATGTGGAACCTTCCAATGACGTCGCCAGGCATACCTGGAAGGTCTACTGTCTCGACCGGAAAAACGGCAAGATCATCTGGGAGCGGGTCGCCTACGAAGGAATTCCGAAGACCAAGCGCCATCCCAAGTCGAGCCAGGCTTCCTCGACGCCGGTCACAAACGGCAAACTCGTGATTGCGCTGTTCGGATCAGAGGGCATGTACGCCTACGATCTGGATGGCAAATTGAAGTGGAAGGCCGACCTCGGCGTGCTGAACGCGGGATGGTTCTACGATCCGGACTACGAGTGGGCGCACGGCAGTTCGCCGATCATCTATAAGGATACGGTGATCGTTCAGGCCGATATCGCGAAGGATTCGTTCATCGCGGCATACAGCCTGAAGGACGGGAAGCAGGTGTGGCGTACCGCGCGCAAAGAGGTTCCCTCGTGGGCGACGCCTACGGTGGTTCGTTCAAAGGATCGTGTGGAACTCGTGGCCAACGGCACCAAGGCCATCCGCGGCTACGATCCCGATACGGGCAAGGAACTGTGGTGGTTCAACGGCAACAACTCGGAGATCACGGTCACGCCGCCCGTGGAGTCAGACGGGCTGATCTACCTGAACGCGGGCTATCCGCCGGTGCAGCCGATTTACGCCTTCAAGACCGGATTGACCGGGGATGTCTCGCTGAAACAGGGCGAGGAATCGAACTCGGCCATGGCGTGGGGCAAGAAGCGCGGAGGCACGTACATTCCTGCGCCGCTGATCTATAACGGACAGCTCTACGTTCTGAGCATCAACGGGGTGCTGGCCTCGTACAACGCCAGGACAGGAGAGCGAATCTACCAGGAGCGGTTGACGAAGGAAGGCTCGGCGCACTCGGCTGCGCTGGTTGCGGCCGACGGCCGAATCTACTGCGGGACCGAGGACGGCGACGTGTTCGTGGTGAAAGCGGGGCCGAAGTACGAGTTGATCTCGAAGAGCGCAGTGGGCGAGCCGGTGATGGCGACTCCCGCGGTCGGGCCGGGAATGCTGATCGTGCGCGCGGAGAACCACCTTTTTGCCTTCTCATCCGAGGGACAGCCTGAATAGACACGCTCAAAATTCGGTCCCGGGGACACCCGCCGTGCCCAATTAGCCGAATTTCCGCTTTTTCGCGCTGATTTGTTGGTCGTTTCCAACCGCACGACGCGGCCGAGCGGGTCCACTCGGATGCCTTTTTGCTTAAGAACCCCCCGATGTGCGGTGAGACTCCCCGCTCGCGTGAGGGGAGACGATAGCCCTGATGCTATCCCTGGAGCATACCGTAGAGCCCCAAAAAACGAAAATTTCGTCAATTATGCCATTTGGGACACCCCGGGGTGGGGAAATCGAGTTCGCCAGCTCAGGCTGTCCCCTTTCAAGGCTGTCCCCTTTCAAAAGGAGCTACTTGGCGTTCAGCGCCGCGCGGGCTTTTACCAGTTTCTTCACGAGCGCAACCGGCAAAGGCTTATCGAGTGGGAACTGAATGCCGCCTTTCGAGGTGGTGTATTTCTTCAGGTCGGATGCAAACCGCTCGAGCAGCGTGCCGTGCATGACGTAGAACCCGCAATGGTTGGAGTGCGCAGCGTAGCCCACCAGTGGTCCCTGCCATCGGAACGCGGGCATACGGTAGAGAATGCACTCGGTGGCATCTTTGGGAGCGGCGGCGCGGATTCTATCGCGAAGGATGCCGAGGGTGGTTCGAGCCGGCTCGGGCAAGGCGGACAGATACTCGTCAACGGCGGAGGAATCGGAAGTGGGCATCTCGTGGAGTCTATCAGACGGCCGGGCGTGCGATCTCCAGCGCCACTGCGGCTACGCGCTCGGGAGTCACTCTTGTCATACAGCGGTGGTCGATCGGGCACTCGCGCAGCAGGCAGGGCGCGCAGTCGACCGGCTCGCGCACGACGCGCGCCAGCGGACCCGTAGGCCCCGTGCCGACATGGTCCGTCGCGCCGAAAATGGCCACGGTCGGAGCGCCCGAGGCTGAGGCGATGTGCATCGAGCCTGAGTCGTTTGTGAGAAACACGCGGCAGCCGGCGGCTCGTTCGACGAACTCGGCGAGCGTCGTTGCGCCGGCGAGGTTCACGGCTTCGATTCCGCGCTCGCGCACCGCCGCCGCAACCTTTTCGCAGAGATCCCGCTCCGCAGGCGTGCCGAAAACCGCTACGCTCGCTCCAAGCGCGCGGGCCACGGCTGCGGCTGACTCGGAAAAATATTCGGGCAGCCATTGCTTGGCTGTCCCATAAGCCGCGCCCGGGCTCACGCCCACCACGTTCTCGACCGCGGCCGGAAGCTTGTCGAGCCGGATTGTCTCGACGTCCGGTAACCGGTCGAGGATCGCAGCGCGGCGAAGCAATTCCAGATAGTAGAAACGTTCGTGCCGCGGGATTTCGCCGGGGCGCGGAACCGCGACGGCACGGGTGAGCAGCCAGCCGCGTCCGTCCCGGTTGTAGCCGATGCGATTTGGAATGCCGGCCAGGCGGGCAATCAGTGCCGCCTCAAAAGCGTTCTGAAACAGCACGGCGGCGTCGAAGCGCTCGCGCCGCAGCGACCAGCCGAATCGGACCTTCTCGGCCAGCGTCCGAGGCGTATAGACCAGGACACGGTTCGCGAAGCCTTCGCGTTCGTATAGTCCGGCCACCGCCGGTTTGGCGAGCACCACGATTTCGGATTCCGGAAACCGCTCGCGAAGCGCGCGCATTGCCGGCAGCGACATCACCGCGTCGCCAACCCAATTGGTGGCGCGCACCAGGATCTTCGAATCGGGCACCAATCTCCATGTTACTTTCGAGTTCATGACCCCGCGCGAACGGCAGCGCCTTGACGAACACGGCTTCGTGATCCTCGATAATTTTATGCATGCCGCTCTGCTCACCCAACTGCGCGCCGAAGTGGACCGGCTGTTTGACGCCGAGGGCGAAAGCGCGGGAAGCGAGTTCCGGCAGGAGCCTCAAACCCGCCGTCTCGCCAACCTCGCCGACAAGGGCGAGGTGTTTCGCTCCATCGTCTGCCGCGCGGATGTGCTCGAGTACATCGCGCATGTTCTGGGAGCGGATTTTAAACTGAGCAGCTTGAATGCGCGCTCGGCCAATCCGCATTCCGACTGGACACAGCCGCTGCATGCCGACGGTGGGCTGCTGGGGGATGAGTGCGGTCCCCTGGTGTGCAATACGGTTTGGCTGCTCGACGACTTCACGCCCCAAAACGGAGCCCTGCGTGTGGT
>BFBZ01000600.1_pt1 | contig 32075 bp, 32 predicted proteins | sample 1888401 | NCBI WGS metagenome assembly BFBZ01 (sample SAMD00112614, study PRJDB3348) | symbiont metagenome | host: Chara braunii
ATCGGTGGAAAGCCGCTGTGACAGCGGCGGCGACCTGTTCCCTGTCGCCACTGGACTCGAATGTGGAGTAAGTCACGGCCGGCCTGCCGATCGGACTTCCCCAGCGGTTGAAGCTCACTCTGATCGTGACGGTGTAGGACCTTGTCATCCGCGGGGCGTCGAAGCAGGCGCGCAGCGCGGGGCCGATCTCCCGCAAGGTATTGATCTTCGGCCGGTCGGGGCTTGCGGGCGTCTGCGCCCGCGCGGGGCCGCTCGCGACCTGGCAAGCGAGCCAGGCAGCCATGGGCGTGAGGATGATCCAAGGTCTCACGGTGCTCCCCCAATCGCGACGGCAAGGATCCTGCGTCGCCCCTCCATGGTCCGGAACGCCTCGGCCACCCGATCGAACATCGGTTCTCCCTGTCGAGAACGCGCGCCATTTGCTCGTCTCACTTCAGGGGTTCACTCCGGAAGCCGCAAGGTAGGGGAAACAGGTACGAGGCTCGCAAGCGCGGCATCCTGCCAAAAGAGAAAGAAGCACGTGTCGCCGGCCTTTGACGCGACCGGCCAGCGCAACATCGCGCGTCCTCCTTGGCGACCCCGACGATCTCGATTGAATCACCCGAGACATTCCACGGATCCTCGCCTCAGCGCGATCATGGCACTCTCATCTGAGCGCAGTCAGACCGCCAGGGCCATGAGGCCCGGAGACGCCGTCAGGGAGGCCAACCATGAAATATGTGATCAGTTGGCAGGAACGTCCGGCAGGATCCGCCAGGGAATATGAGGCCGCCCAGGAGCGTATCCTTGATATCTTCAAGGACTGGAAAATGCCCGCCAGTTTCGCGATCCAGCAATTCGTCGTCCGGATCGGTGAACTCGGCGGCTACATGGTGGTCGAGACCGACAAGCCGGCCGACATGCATTATGCCGCGAGCGTCTTCGCGGCCTTCGCATTCAAGGTGGAGCCGGTGATCGATGTGATGGACGCGGTGGTGGCCGAAGTCCAGGCCATCGAATACCGGAAGAAGAACGCGCCCTGACGGCGCATCCGGCTCCGCAAGACCGTCGGCCGCCGCCTCGAACATGGCCGCGCCCCCCGCGCGCAGGGCACCATCGGCGCGGCAAGAGTGGCGTGGCGCCGAAAACGGCAGGCGGGCCTGAGTCCGCGCCATTCCGAAGCTCAGGCCGGCTTGCGATTGCCGCCATGATTGGCCGTGCGCCAAGACCAGGCCATGGCGAGCAATGATCGTCTGGTCCGGCATCAATGGACCATGAGATAGGGCCGGCCCGTCACCTCCTCTATTCGCTGGATCACCTCTTCGATGCTCATCAGGACGAAGAAATAATAGGGCTCGCCGCCGGCTGTTGCAGTGGTGATGATCTGCGTAACCTGCCGGCCGTTGTCGGCATGCGGAACCAGCGCCACGATTTGCCCGATGGCAACGTGAACGCGATGGCCGTCCTGGTCTGTCAGCTCGACGAACACGGCAAGGCTCTTCCGTGACAATCCGACCGGCCGGGGACAAGCAAGCAACGGGCCGCGGGCTCTCGATCGATGCGCCGCGTCCGGTGTCGCCTCGGTGCTTGCCGATCCGGCTCCCGCGCATGGCCATAGGCATGGTCGTCCGCCCCACCGCGATCGTCCCGCGGTTCAGGGACGAGCGTCATCCCACGCGGTGATCAATGAGGCTCAGGCGCCGCTTCGGCCCGCGCGAAGAAGATCGTCACCTGCAAGCCCTCGCCCGGCGCCGATCGGACAATCACCCGGGCCTTGGCGTTGTGCCGCAGCGACTGCACGATCAGGGTGCTCAGCTTGCCCGGCTTCGGCCATGGGGTCGCCTCGTCCAGCCCGACGCCGTCATCGGCGACGACGACCCGGCAGCCCTCGTCATCGACCAGGCTGTGCAACATGACCGTGCCGCCCTCGCGCCCGACGAAAGCGTGCTTGAGCGCATTGGTCAGCAGCTCATTGACGACAAGGCCCGCGGGCATGGCGACATTGATCGAGACCGGCCAGGTATCGACCCTCAGATCAAGGCGAATGCCCTCCACCGCATGAGCACGCATCACCGCCGAGGCGATCTCGCTCAGGTAGACGCCGAGGTCGATGCTCTCGCCCTTGTCGTCGTCCGAAAGCGAACGATAGAGCAAGGCCAGCGCGTCGACCCGCCCGGCGAGCCGATCAAATCGCTCGCCCGTCACGCCGTCAGGCAGGTTGCGCGCCTCCATCCGGATCATCGCGGTGATCAGTTGCAGATTGTTCTTCACGCGATGCTGCAATTCGCGCAGCAACAGATCTTTTTCCAGGACCCGCTGCTCGACCTCATCCTGCTCGGTCTGCGGCCGCCCGGTGATATTGGCGAGCGCCACCAGCCGAAACATCGGCGTGCCGTCATCGCCTTGAATGATGTTCGACCAGGCGTCGAGCGCGACTGCGACACCGTCCCGTTCGAGCCTGAAGGCGCCGATATAGTCTTCGCCATCGGCAATGGCTTCGCCCAATTGCCGGCCGTCATCGGCGATGGCCGCGCTGGTCGGCAGAGCGCCCCAGGCCAGGCCCTGGATTTCCGCCGCCACGGACCCGGTCAGTTGCTCGAATGCGATATTCGCATAGGCGATGCGCTCTTGCCCCTGAAGTTCAGACACCGCAATCGCGACAGGAAGGTGATCGAGAAATTGCTTGAATCGATCGCTTTCGAGCGCCCCGGCCAGATCCGGCGTGTCGAGCAGTTCGTCCAGCCGTTTCGCCTCCTCGCCATCCGCCATGATCGGAAATCCCATCCTGCCATTCAGCTTGGCAGAATAGCAGATATCGAAGGCCCCCGGACAAATGGCTGGCCCGGTCGCCGCTCTCGCGCCCTTCGCCGACCTGCGCGCTCCCGGGGTCGGTTCGCGCAAGGAGACGATGCGAATGCGCCAGATGCCCTGTCCAGGCGGCGGATCGGGAGACCGGATGGGCCGATCGGTGCTCGGCGACCGCCGCAGGAGCCTGCGGCGGCATGTTCGTCCCGACAGTGGGCGATGGTGTGTCGAAGGCCGCTGTCATGCGCTGGCCTGGGCGCGCCCGTCGGGGCGCGCCCGTATGCGGTCAGATGATGCCGAAGGCGCGCATGGATTCCGCTACGCGGATGAAGCCGACAATATTGGCGCCGACGACGTAATTGCCGGGCGAGCCGTATTCCTCGGCGGTCGCGGCGCAGCGGTCGTGGATGCCGCGCATGATCCCGGCAAGCCGGGTTTCGGTGGTCTCGAAGCTCCACGAGTCGCGCGAGGCGTTCTGCTGCATTTCCAGCGCACTGGTCGCGACGCCGCCGGCATTGGCCGCCTTGCCGGGGCCGAAGAGGACATTGGCCTCCAGGAAGACACGCACCGCATCGGGCGTGCAGGGCATGTTGGCGCCCTCACCGACCGCCCGCACACCGTTCTCGACCAGCTTGCGCGCATCCTGGCCGGTCAGCTCGTTCTGGGTCGCCGACGGCATGGCGATGTCGCAGGGCACATCCCAGATCCGGCCGCCGGGCACATAGATCGCGCTCTTGCCGCGCGCGGCGGCATAGTCGGCGATGCGGCCGCGCCGCTTTTCCTTGATCTCCTTGAGAAGCGCGAGGTCGAGGCCCGCCTCCTCGACGACATAGCCGCCGGAATCGGAACAGGAAATGACCCGACCGCCGAGCTGGTGAGCCTTCTCGATCGTATAGATCGCGACATTGCCGGAACCGGAGACGACCACCTTGCGGCCGTCGAAGCCGTGTCCGCGCGAGCGCAGCATTTCCTCGACGAAATAGACCGCGCCATAGCCGGTGGCTTCCTTGCGCACCTGGCTGCCGCCCCACATCAGGCCCTTGCCGGTGAGCACGCCGGATTCATAGCGGTTGGTGATGCGCTTGTACTGGCCGAACATGAAGCCGATCTCGCGCCCACCGACGCCGATATCGCCCGCCGGCACGTCGGTATATTCGCCGATATGGCGATAGAGCTCGGTCATGAACGATTGGCAAAAGCGCATGACTTCGCCTTCCGACCGGCCCTTCGGGTCGAAATCGGAGCCGCCCTTGCCGCCGCCGATCGGCATGCCGGTCAGCGCGTTCTTGAACACCTGCTCGAAGCCGAGAAACTTGATGATGCCGAGATAGACGCTGGGATGGAAACGCAGGCCGCCCTTGTAGGGACCGAGCGCCGAATTGCACTCGACCCGGAAGCCCCGGTTGATCTGCACCTGCCCCTTGTCGTCGACCCACGGCACGCGGAAAATGATCTGCCGCTCCGGCTCGCAGATCCGCTCGATCAGCGCCGAGTCGGCATAGTCGGGATGTTTCGCGATCACCGCACCGAGGCTGTCGAGGACCTCGCGCACCGCCTGGTGAAATTCGACCTCGCCCGGATTGCGGCGAAGGACTTCTGCGTAGATCGGCTCAAGCTTTTCATCAAGGGTGGGCACGCAGGACCTTTAAGTGACTGTTTGCTTTGAAGTGACGCGAAGCCCCGCCACCGCTCGCATGAGCGGGACTGTTTCGTCGGGCCGAGGGCTGAATTTCGCCGCCTCGCTGTATCGCGGAGCAAGGTCATTAAATGCGGCGGCCGGCATTATCAATGCCGACGGGCCGTCCGCGCCTCTGTCTTTCGGGCGGCGGCCGACCGCGGCCAAGGCAGGCGCCAATCACCGGCGCGCGGCAAGGCCCGTCCTTCAATGTGGACCAGCCTTCGCCCTGATCTCCGCGACCGTTTGCGCGATCAGCTTCGCCACCGCCTTGCGGTCGGCCTCGCTGACATAGCGGCCGGCCAGGGTCTCGAAGGTCAAGCGTTCGGTCACTTCCAGCGCCGCCACCGCCAGCGCGCGATCGGCTGTCGCGACCGCCTCGGCGAACTGGCGGAAGGCCACCGCCACGGCCACGGCGACCGTCTGGCCACTGTCGAAATGCGGTCGGTGCTGCGGCATGGGTCGAACGGTCCTGGGCGATCGGGGAAGGCGCGCACCAGAGCACGCCGGCCGCCGTGGCGCCAGCAAGGCAGGCGCGGGGATCCACCGCGCCACCCGCCGCCATCAGCGGAAACCAAGAGTAAGCCGCCCCAACCCGCCGCAATACCGCAGCCGGGCAAGAGCCGTCACAACCACGGTCAGAAGAAGCCGATGGTCGGCGTCTCGCAAAACCTCAGGGAGATCCGCATGTCCTTCTCGAAGACCGCCACTTTCGCCGCCGCAGCGCTCGCCCTGGCCGGCAGCCTCTCCGGAGCGGCCCAGGCCCGTGACGGCTATCAGCGCTGGTTCGACGTGGTGAACACCTCGCGCACCACGCCAATCTACAGCGTGTTCGCCACCAATCGCGACGATCGCTCGTTCGGTCGCGACCTCCTGGGCGACAGCATGGTGGCGCCCGGCGCCAGCATGCGCGTCGCCCCCGACATCCATCGCGGCTATTGCATCTTCGACGTGCGCGTCCGCTACGAAAATGGCCGCGAACTCACCCGCTGGGGCGTCAATCTCTGCGAGGCGACGGCGCTGATCGTCAGCCCCAACGGTTCGATCGGCGTGCGCTGAGCCTTCCCGGCTCCCGCTCGACCTGCTGATGAGCCCGCTCCCGCGAGGGGGCGGGCTTTTTTTCCGGCATGTTCCGGCCGGTGGCGGGATCAGCCATCAGGTGCGGCGGCGATAACGCCTGTAGCGGCGTCCACGGGTCACGCGGCGGGTTCCGCGCACGACGCTCGGGCCAGTGACCGCGCCGGCGACGCCGCCGACGACAGCCCCGACCGGGCCAGCCACCACGGCCCCGGTGCCGGCACCGACGGCGGCGCCGCCGATGCGCTGCTCGGTGGTGGTCGTACCGGCGCAAGCCGCCAGGGGGACAGCGATGGCGCCTAAGATCAGAGCTCGACGGTTCATGGCCCTTGTCCGTTCTGTGAGAGGTGTGAAAGCCAGTCCGGCATTCCCGAGAGAATCCCGGGGGAACAACTCTACAGCAGCCTTCCAGGTTCCTGCGCGTCAGGGATATCGCGATGGTCGCGCCGTCGAGAGGCCCCCGCCGGCTCAGCCGGCATAGCGCGCCGCCGCCATGGTGACGGCGGTCACCATCAGAAGCCCCGCCGCGATCCGGTGGGCCAGCGCCGGCTTGCGGCGGAGCCCACCCTGGACGCCGGCGGCGGCGAGGGCTGCGACGGCGCCAACGGTCAGAAGCTGTTCGGACAATCCGTGGCTGCCCGTATGGACCAGCATCCACAACCCGATGCCGGTGAGGAAGACGACGACGGCCGCACCCATCTGCGGCCGGAACAGCGCCTCGGCGCCGGCGCCGCCCAGCCTCGCCAGGGTGAAGGTGGAGCCGGCCCAGAACACCGAGGCCAGCACGTGGAACGTCAACAAGGCGATCAATTGCATCTGCATGGGTCGATCCTCTCACGATTAAAGGCGCCCATCGCGTGTTGGCCGGGCGTCGTCTTCGGAAAATGATAGACATCGAATCATTCGATGTCTATCTCTTGGCGCATGATGCCTTCCCAAGCTCCCATCGGACTGCTGCTCGCCCAGACTGCCAAGACCGTCGGCCGGGCCTTCGACGACGCCCTGACGGCGGCCGGCGGCTCGTTGCCGGAATGGCTGATCCTGCTCGGCCTGATGCGCGGCGGCCATGACAGCCAGTCAGATCTCGCCGCCACCGTCGGCGTCCAGGGCCCGACATTGACCCATCATCTCAACGGGCTGGAAAAGGCCGGGCTGGTCCCCCGCCCCCGCCTGCCGGACAACCGCCGGGTCCACCAGGTGGCGCTGACGGAGGCCGGCCGGGCCAAGTTCCACCGGCTGCGCCAGGCGGCGATGGCCTATGACGCACGCCTGCGCCAGGACTTCACCCAGGACGAGCTCGACATGTTGCGTGGCCTGCTCGGCCGGCTGGTGGCGAATGTCCCGGCGGTTTCGGAGAAGGACCGCGGAGACGGCTGACGTCACTGGCATCGCGCGGGCGGAGAGCCGAAAAAACACAACGCGATCAACCCTCTCCCAGAGGGAGAGGGTGGCGCCGTCAGGCGCCGGGTGAGGGGTCGTCCCAGTCCGGAGAGGGCCGCGTGCGGGGTGAGCGTTCGTGTCAGTTCGCGGCGCTTACGCCCCTCACCCGGCAGCTGACGCTGCCACCCTCTCCCAATGGGAGAGGGTCAGTCGCGCCTCTTCGTCAAACGCCACTCGATCTTGGCCAGCAGAGGGGCGTGCCCCCCACCCGCACCGCTCAGGCGAGTTCCGCCAGCAGGTGCTGATCCCCCGAGAAGCGCAGGAAATGCAGGAGGTCGGACAGGCCTTCGCCGAGCAGCGTGACATGGGCGCGCATCAACTGGCTCGCCTGGGCGCCATCGCCGCGCAAAATGGCTTCCATCACCTGCCCATGCTCGGGGATCGACGACTGCATGCGGCCCGGCTGATAGGTGATGGTGCGGCGATAGGGCGAGATCTTGAGGGTGAGCCGTCGCAGCTCCTCCTGCAGGATGCGGTTGTGGCTCGCCGCCGCGATGGTCTCGTGGAAGACCAGATTGGCCTCGTAGAAGGCTTCGACATTTTCTGCCGCCGCGGCTTCCGCGCAGGCCGCGTGGGCGGCCAGCATGCGCTGGCGCTGGTCCGGCTGGATGCGCCGGGCGGCCTGGGCCGAAGCGAGGCCCTCCAGCTCGGCGACGATCGAGAAGGCGTCGAGCAGGTCGGCGAGCGACAGCTGGGCGACCTGCAGGCCCTGGCGGCCGCGCGAGATGACCAGGCCGCTGGCGGCCAGCCGCTGCAGCGCTTCGCGGACAGGCGTTCGCGACATGCCGAACTGCTCGGCGAGCTGGCGCTCGTCGAGCTTGTCGCCGGGACGCCGGAGGCCCTTGAGGATTTCCTCCTCGAGTCGGTGGACGACCTCGGCCGAAAGCGATTCCGGTTCCTCAGACGCCATCACCGCTCCGACTTTCCGCTGCATGCCGAGACGGGGCTTCATCGGCTGTCCGAGGAGTAAAACCTGTTCGCGATCGATTCCGCGAGTGCGACAAGGCCGTACAGCAACAGCCCGCAAACGCAAAGCACGACGATCGCCGCCATCGAAACCTCGGTATCGGCGCGCGCGGTGGCGAAGATGATGAGATAGCCGAGGCCGGCCTGGGCGGTGATGAATTCGCCGATGATCACGCCGATGATGGCGAGCGTCACGGCGATCTTGGCGCCCGAGAAGATATGCGGCAGGGCCGAGGGGAAACGCACCGCGGTGAACACCTGCCATTCGGTGGCGGTCAACGACCGGCACAGCCGCAGCATGCCCTTGTCGACGCTGAGGAAGCCCGCCGTGGTGGCGATCACGACGGGAAAGAAGGCGATGAACACCGAAAAGGCGATACGCGACTGCGAGCCGATGCCGAGCCAGATGATGAAAAGCGGCGCCAGCGCGATCTTCGGGATCAGCTGGAAGAAGATCAGGTTCGGATAGAGCGCCTCATGGGCCACCCGCGAATAGGTGATGATGATGGCGAGCACGATGCCGAGAACCAAGGCGAGCAGGAAGCCGGCGGCCGATTCCAGCGTCGTCGGGATCGCATGCATCAGCAGGATATCGTAGCGCTGCACGATATAGCGGGCGATCGAGATCGGCGACGGCAGGATCACCGAGGGGATATTGCCAATGGTGACATAGAGCTGCCAGGCGGCGAGCACGACGAAGGCAAGGCCCAAAGGCAGCAGGATGCTGCGCAGGCCGGCAACCGTCTGGTCGGCAGGAGCGCTCTGGATGACGGCACCGGTCTCCGTGCCGATGGTGGCGGTGGCCATGGTGGACCTCACTCGATGACGGCTGAGCCGGACGACGGTTTGGCGGATGCCGGCGGATGGCCGTGGGCGGCCTCGATGGTCAGGCGCAATTGCCGGCATACCTGGCTGAATTCCTGCGTCTCCTCGATCTCGAAGCGGCGCGGCCGGGCAAACGGCATCGTCATGTCGAGAATGATGGTCGAGGGACGGCCGCCCATCACCACCACCCGGTCGGACAGGAAGGCCGCCTCGCGGATCGAGTGGGTGACGAAGATGACGGTCTTCTTGTAGGTCTCCAGGATCTCCGACAGGGCGACGTTCATCTGGTCGCGAGTGATGGCGTCGAGCGCGCTGAACGGCTCGTCCATCAACAGGATGTCCGGGTCGTGGATTAGTGCCCGGCAAATGGCGACGCGCTGGCGCATGCCCCCCGACAGTTCCGCCGGCTTCTTGTGCTCGAAGCCTGTCAGCCCGACCATGGCGATCAGTTCGCGCGCCCTGTCGCGGTATTTCTCCATCGGCAGCTTCAGGATCTGGATCGGAAACAGCACGTTTTCCAGCGTGCTCTTCCAGGGCAGCAAGGTGGCGTCCTGGAAGATGATGCCGATGTCGCGGCGCGGATTGACCACCGGCGAGCCGTGCAGGCTGATCGTGCCGGCGGTCGGTTTTTCCAGGCCCGCGATCATCATCAGCAGCGTGCTCTTGCCGCAGCCGGACGGTCCGAGCAGCGAGACGAACTCGCCGCTGGCGACGTCGACCGAGGCCGAGGCCACGGCCTGGATCGGCGACTGGCGGGTGAAATAGGTCTTCTGCACCCCTCTGACGGAAACAAGCGGCTCCGGTGGCGGCACGAGCTCCGCTTTGGTTGCCAAGGCCAACATCGCGTTCTTCCCTTCTGGCACGTCTTGCGCGTGGTCAGCCGACATATTTGCGGTAGGCCGCGGCGGTGCGTTCGGCCGTCGCGAGCTCGGCGGCGGTCAGCTTGATCTTGCCGGCGAAGGCATTGGTGAACAGCTGGCCGAGATCGGGCCGGGTGGCGCCCTCGCCGGCGGCATATTTCAGCACGAGATCGGCCATGGTGGCGACCTTTTGCGGATCGGCGTAGCCTAGCCCCTTGTCCTTCACCTCGGGCACCAGATTGGTCAGGTTGGTGAGGCCGAGGCCAATCCGCGCATAGTCCTTGCCCGTCGAGGATATCGCCACTTCGCTATTCGCCTTCAGGAAGATGTCGATGGATTCGTCGAAATTGGTCAGCGTGAAGCGGATCGCCTCCATGGCGCCCTGGACGAAGGCCTCGCACAGCGCCCGGTCCTTCTCGATGCGCGCCGGCTGGGTGGTCAGCGACTGGCCGTAGAACTCGATGCCGACGCTGGAGAACAGCATGAAGCGCACATCGGTGCCGAGCGGGGCGAGCGAGGGCACCGTGCTGGTGGCGAAGGCCGAGACGGCGTCGACCTGCTTCTCGACCAAAGTGCGCTCGCGCACCTTGCCGTCGACCTGGACGATCTGCACCTTGGCGAGGTCGAAACCGGCCTTTTCGGCATAAAGCGGCAAGAACGGATATTCGCCCGAGGTGACGCTGGCACCGAGCTTCTTGCCTTCCAGGTCTTTCGGCGCACGGATCGGCGAGGCCGCGAGCACACCGACACCCATCAGCGCGTCATAATTGATCTGGCCGATGCAGGTGATCGGCAGCTTCTTGGCGGCCTGGACGATGACGGTCGGCGTCGCCGCCATGCCGAAATCGAAGGTGCCGGCGCTGACCGCCTGGGCCGCCGAGCCGGAGCCCGAGCCGCGGGCGACGCTGACGTCGAGGCCGGCATTCTTCCAGAAGCCCTTGTCGCGGGCGACATAGGCGAAGAGGTTCGGCCCTTCCGGGATCCACGAGGTGGTGAACGACACCTTGCTCGCGCCTTGTGCGATGGCTGGCGTTGCGAGCTTCAGGCCACCGGCGGCGACTGCGGCGGCGCCCAGGCCTTTAAGAGCATTTCGGCGTGACAGCATACGACTTCTCCCAAACCCGTCGGTCATGCGGTGAGATCCCCTCTACACCCAAGTCGCAACCATCACTGCCTTTGCCCCGCCGCGCAAGCCTCATTATGCCAGAAATCAAACTTGGCATAATATTTTTGCTTATTGCGTGTTTTTTGAGCTATCCGGCATGCCAGAATAGTGCATATTCAGCACGAACAAGGAGCGAGACGGCCTCTCATTATGCCAGATCGCCTGATATGTGCGGAGACACGATGAAACCGTTCGAGGTCAGGAACGCCCATTTCGACCGCCTGGTGAACACACCGGGCCTGCGCTGGATGGGCCAGAACACCAATCACGCGACGCCACATCCGGCCGTGCTGGCGGCGATGGAGAAGTGCATCCGCGACGAGGAGTTCCACATCTACGCGCCGCCGGCGGGCCTGGAAGAGCTGCGCCACGGGATCGTCGCCGATCTCGGTCTCACGGGTCAGGCGGCACTGCTGTCAGACGGGGCGGTCGCCTCGCTCTACCACGCCTGCCATACCCTGCTCGGCCCCGGCGACGAGTTCATCACCACCGATCCGACCTGGAACTGGCCGATGGCCTTCGCCCGCTCGGTCGGCGCGACGGTGACGCAGATCCCGATCTATGGCGAGGAGCACGGCTATCGGCTGGCGCCGGAACGGCTGGCCGCTGCCGTCACGCCGAAGACCAAAGTGGTCTACCTCGTCGATCCGAACAATCCGCTCGGCTCAGCCTGCACCGCGGCCGAGATCGACGGCATCGTCGAAGCGACGAAAAAGGCCGGCGCTTACCTGATCCACGACTGCACCTATCGCCATTTCGCCTATGATCACACGCTCGCCGCGACCCGGTACCCTGAGCGCACGATCACCATCTACAGCTTCTCGAAATGGCTGGGTTTCGCGGGCCTCAGGGTCGGCGCGGTGGTCGCCAATCCCGACATCATCGAGAAGCTCGCCGGCGCGCCGCCGAACAATCTCGGCTCCAACATCCTGTCGCAACGCGCGGCGCTGGCCGGCCTGCGGATCAAAGACGAATGGTTCCCGGGCGTGCTGGCCGAGCAGCGGGCGAACCAGAAGCTGATCAAGGAGGCCTCGGACCGGATCCCCGGCCTTTCGATGCCGGTCTATCCGTCCAACGGCAATTTCATCGTGCTGGAATGCGAACGCGCCGGTGTGAAACCCGAGGCGCTGGTCGCCGCCTATCAGCAGCATGACATCATGATCCGCCAGGGCGCCTATCACACGCCGACCTTCGGCGACCGCTTCGTCAAGGTCAGCACCAGCGTGCCATCGGCCTGGGTCGAGGAATTCGTCGCCCTGCTGCCGCGCCTGGTCGAAGAGGCCCGCGGCCGCAACGAAGTCGTCAAATTGTTCTGACCCGCCTGCCCTCGCCCTCGAGGTTTTCGCCCATGGTCGTCCTTGCAGACCGCAAACCCAAGAACCGTCCGGGGTCCGCTCCGCCTTTCGCGGCAGCCCACCTTCACCTCTCCCCGGCGGGGTTACCGGACTCACACAACGCGTTGCCCGTCGCAGTACGTCACCCCCAAGGCAAAGCAATTGCTTTGCCGGGGCGAGCGAAGCGAGGGAAGGGAGTCCAAGGGTCGCTTCACCGCGCCTGCAGTGCATGTGTCTGGGTGTTCTTGCCGTGTTGGGGCCGGAGCACTGCAACTCCTGGACCCCCTTCCCTCGCTTCGCTCGCCCCGGCAAAGCAATTGCTTTGCCTTGGGGGTGACGTAGAGCATGGCGCTTCGCCCGTTTCGCATGATGCCTTGTCGGATAGCGCCTCGCGCCCTCTCCCGGCCTTCGGCCGACCTCTCCCCGCCGGGGAGAGGTTAAGGCAGGGGCTCTCGTGCGGAACGTCAAGGCCCGCCGATCAAGCCAAATTCGCCGCGCAGGTCGAAAGCCGACACCTCTAAGCGGCCCCCTCGCCCGCTACGCAGACATCGCTCTCAATATGGAGACTTCTAAAGATGGACCTCAAGCTCAAAGGCAAGACGGTGCTGATCACCGGCGCCTCGCAGGGGATCGGCGAAGGGCTCGCCCGATCCTTCGCGGAAGAAGGCTGCAACCTGCATGTCGTGGCGCGCTCGGGCGACCGGCTCGACGCCTTGAAGCGTGAGCTCGAGGCCGAACACGGCGTCACCGTCACCGCCCACGCCATGGACATGACAGCGGCCGGCGCGGTCGAGGCGCTCGTCGCGGCCGTCGGTGATGTCGACGTGCTCGTCAACAATGCCGGCGTCATTCCGAGCGGCTCGCTCTGGGATGTCGACGAGGCCAAGTGGCGCGCCGGCTGGGAGCTGAAGGTGCTCGGCTATATCAACCTGACCCGCGCGATCTATCCACGCATGAAGGCGCAGGGCGGCGGCGTCATCATCAACAATATCGGCAATGGCGGAGAGGTCTTCGACCCGGCCTATGTCGCCGGTACGACCGGCAATGCCAGCCTGATGGCCTTTACCCGCGCGATGGGCGGCCATTCGCTCGACGACAATATACGGGTCGTCGGGGTCAATCCCGGTCCCGTCGACACCGACCGCATCTACAACATGCTGAAGAAGCGGGCGAAGGACTGGCTCGGCGACGCCGGCCGCTACGAGGAGCTGCAGCAGCGCTATCCGCTGAAGCGGCCGGCCCATATCCATGAAGTGACCGACCTCATCGTGTTCCTGGCGTCCTATCGCTCCGGCTACACGTCGGGCGCCATCTTCACCGTCGACGGCGGCATCGCCTCGCGGCGTTCCGTGATCTGAGGGCTCAGCCATGGCTTATGCGACGACCAGCGACGGCATCCGGCTGTTTTACCAAACCGCCGGCCATGGCACGCCGATCATCTTCGTCCATGAATTCGGCGGCAGCCACTGGAGCTGGGAGCCGCAGATGAACGCTTTCGCCCGGCGCCACCGCTGCATCACCTTCGCGGCGCGTGGCTACCCGCCCTCCGACGTGCCCGCCGATGTCGAGAGCTATTCGCAGGCGCGCGCCGCCGACGACATCGTCGACGTGCTTGATGCCGAAGGCATCGACAAGGCCCATGTCGTGGGCCTGTCGATGGGCGGCTTCGCCTCGTTGCATGCGGCGCTGCGCCACCCGCACCGTGTCCTGTCGGTGGTCGCGGCGGGCGCCGGTTATGGCGCGGAGAAAGCTCACGAGGACTATTTCAAGGGCATTTCCGAGGAGGTCGCACGCAATTTCCAGCAGCGCGGCGCTCGCGACTTCGCGCCCGTCTATGCCGAGGGCGCCTCGCGCGTGCAGTTCCAGAACAAGGATCCGCGCGGCTGGCAGCTGTTCGCCGAACGGCTCGGCCAGCATGACGCGCTGGGCGCCGCCAACACCATGCGCGGCGTGCAGATGCGCCGGCCCTCGCTCTATGATCTCGAAGCCGAGTTCCGCAAGCTCGACGTGCCGGTGCTCGTCATGACCGGCGACGAGGATGACCACTGCATCCAGCCCGGCCTGTTCCTGAAGCGCGCCATTCCGCGCGCCGGCCTCGCCGTGCTGCCCAAGGCCGGCCACACGCTGAACCTCGAGGAGCCGGAGCTGTTCAACCGCCTGGTGGGTGAGTTCATCGCCCAGGTCGAGGCCGGCCAATGGGGGCCGCGCGACCCGCGCGCCAATCCCGCCCAGATCATGCGGACCAATTGAGGCATGGCATGAAACAGTCAAAAACGTCCGATGCGGTCGACGGGCGGCGTCTGTGGGACCGCCACATGGAGCTCGCCCGTTTCGGCGCCCGCGACGACGGTGGCGTCGACCGCCCGACGCTTTCGGCGATCGAGGGCGAAGCGCGCGCAAAGGTCATCGTCTGGGGTCGGCGCATCGGGCTGAAACCTTTCACCGACGGCATCGCCAACCTGTTCCTGCGCTACGAGGGCCGCGCCCCCGCGCTGACGCCGGTGGTCGCCGGCTCGCATATCGATTCCCAACCGACCGGCGGCAAGTTCGACGGCGTGTTCGGCGTGCTGGCGGCGCTGGAAGCGGTCGAGGCGATAGTGGCGCGCGGCGAACGGCCGCTGCGGCCGATCGAAATCGTCGCCTGGACCAATGAGGAAGGCTCGCGCTTCGCGCCCGGCATGACCGGCTCGGATGTCTTCACCGGCACCAAGACGCTCGACCAGGTGCTGCCGATCCGCGACGCCCAGGGCGTCTCGATCGCCGAGGCGGTGACGGCGATCCTGGCCGGCGACCGCGACGTGCCGCTCCGCCCTTTCGGTTTTCCGATCGCGGCCTATGTCGAGCCCCATATCGAACAGGCTTCCGTGCTCGAATTGGCCGGCATTCCCTTGGGCGTCGTGACCGGCATCCAGGGCACGAGGCGCTACCGGGTGAAGGTATCAGGCGAAGCCGCCCATGCCGGCACGGCGCTGCGCGCCGACCGGCGCGACGCATTGATGGCGGCGGTTCGAATGATCGCCGCCATGGACCGGGCGGCGATGGACCCCGCCGACACGCTATTGACCGTCGGGCTGATGCAGGTGACGCCGAACGCCCCTTCGGTGGTGCCGGCGGAGGTGTTCTTCTCGATCGACCTGCGCCATCCCGACAATGCGGTGGTCGACCGGGTCGATAGCGAGATCCGGCGCATCGTCGAAGGCGAACGCGGGCCATGCGCGGTCGAGCTGAAGCAGATCCAGCACTCGCCCTCGCTGAATTTCGCTCCGGCGATCCGCGAGGCCATCGGCACGGCGGCCAAGGCGCTGGATGTCCCGGCCATGGATGTCTATTCGGCCGCCGGCCATGACGCGCGCCAACTGCACTATGTCTGTCCGGCCGGCATGATCTTCGTGCCTTGCCGCGGCGGCATTTCGCACAATCCGGCGGAATGGGCCGAACCCGAGCATCTCACCGCCGGGACGCAGGTCCTCGCTGATGTGCTTTGGGATCTGGCCAACCGCGCCTAGGTTCGCACCGCGATTCAGAACCGTCAGGCAGGCAAGAGGAAGCTCATTCGCATGGACCAGGGAACCGTCCGTTTCACTCGCGAGGGCGCGATCGCCCATGTCGTCTTCGACCGGCCGCAGGCGCGCAACGCCATGACCTGGACGATGTATGAACAACTGGCCGAGATCTGCGCCGCCATTCGTGCCGACCGAAGCGTTCGGGTGGCGACGTTCCGGGGGGCCGGCGGCAAAGCCTTCATCGCCGGCACCGACATCCACCAGTTCCAGGCCTTCACCACCGGCGAGGACGGCATCGCCTATGAGGCGCGCATCGAGGCGATCCTGACCGCGCTCGAGACCTTGACCGTGCCGACGCTCGCGGTGGTCGACGGCTGGTGCGTCGGCGGCGGCCTGGCGATCGCCGCCTGCTGCGACCTGCGCATCGGCACGCCGACGGCGCAGTTCGGCATTCCGATCGCCCGGACGCTCGGCAATTGCCTGTCGACCGCCAACTATGCCCGTCTGGTCGCCGAACTGGGTGTCGCGCGCACCAAGCGCATCCTGCTGATGGCCGAGATGATCCCGGCCATCGAGGCGCGCGATGCCGGCTTCCTGCTCGACATGGTGGAAGCCGAAGCGCTCGACGCGCGCGTCGCCGACATCGCGACGCGGCTCGCCGGCCACGCCCCCATCACCATGCGGGTGAGCAAGGAGGCGATCCGCCGCATCCTCTCGGCGACAGAGGTCGACGGCGACGACCTCGTACGCGAATGCTACGGCAGCCATGATTTCCACGAGGGCGTCGCGGCCTTCGTCGCCAAGCGCCCGGCGGAATGGACCGGCAACTGAGGGGCGAGCTGCCGCCTCACATCTAAAAAAGACGCAGGCCGGTGTCGATCGCAGCGATGTCCGTTCGTCGTCAGGACAGGGCGCGGGCCGAAAGGCCGCCTCCGGACCTGATTGCCAAGGACGACGACCATGCGATTCATGATGCTGATGATCCCCAAGGGCTATGAGACCGCCGCCCCCGGCACATTGCCGGATGCCGAGGCGGTGGCGGCGATGATGCGATATAACCAGGAGCTGCAGGACGCCGGCGTGCTGGTCACGCTCGACGGCCTGCATCCGCCCTCCATGGGTGCCCGAGTGACCTTTCCAGGCGGCAAGGCCCAGGTGACGGATGGCCCCTTCTCCGAGGCCAAGGAGGTGCTCGGCGGCTATTGGATGATCGAGGTGACGTCGAAAGCCGAGGCGGTCGCCTGGGCCCTGCGCTGCCCGGGCGACGAGAATGCCACCGTCGAGGTGCGCCAGGTGCAGGAGTTCGCCGATTTCCCCGCCGATGTGCAGGCCGAGCTCACGAGTTTCGGCGAGATGCAGACCGGCAAGGCCCGCAGGGCTTGAGGCACGGCGGCCGATCGCCTCGGATCCGATCGGCGTCCGAGGCGATCAGGCGCCGACCGGGGCCTGCAGGCGCGCGCGCCGGAGCAACCCCTTGCGCGGCGCGAACAGAAAGGCCGCGACGAAGATCGTTGCCTGGACCAGGACAATGGCGGCGCCGGTGGCGCCATCGAGCCAGAAGCTCGCCATCGTGCCGATGACGGCCGAAGCGACGGCCGAACCGACCGAGATCAGCATCATGCGGCCAAAGCGGTCGGCAAGCAGGAAACCGACACAGCCGGGCGTCACCAGCATCGCCATGACCAGGCAGACGCCGACCGCCTGCAACGCGGTGACCACTGTGAGCGCGACCAGCAGCAGCAAGGTCATCTCGAGACGTACCGGCGACAGGCCGAGCACCCGGGCGTGGGCCGGATCGAAGCAGAACAGGACAAGGTCCTTGCGCATCAGCAGAACGGCGGCGAGCGCCGCCGAACCGACGACCACGGTCTGGATGAGGTCGGCCGTCTCGATGCCGAGCAGGTTGCCGAACAGCACATGCAGGAAATGGACATCGCTCGGCGTCGCCACCAGCAGGAGCATGCCGAGCGCCAGGAAGCCGGTAAAGGAAATGCCGAGCAGCGCGTCAGGCTTGACCCGGCACCAATTGCGCGCCGCCCCGGCGGACAAGACGCACGCGATGCCGCTCGCCACCGCGCCGAACGCCATGGGGATGCCGATGACATAGGCGCCGATGATGCCCGGCAGGACCGCATGCGCCAGGGCGTCGCCGACCAGCGACCAGCCCTTGAGGACGATGAAGCAGGACAACACCGCGCAGACGATGCAGACGAAGGTTCCAACCGCCAGGGCCTTCAGCATGAAACCATGCCGCAGCGGCTCCGCCAGAAGGTCGAGGAAGGCCCCAAACATGCTCATGCCGCAGGCTCCGCGCCGAGTGCCACCCGCCCGAGCCGTCGCCGGGCCGCGAGAAGGCCGTGCCGCGGGGCGAAGACCAGCGCGATGAGGAACATCAGCGTCTGGAGCACGACGATGGCACCGCCCGTCGAGCCATCCAGGAAAAAGCTGGCATAAGCACCGGTCATTGCCGCCAGCGCGCCGAGCGCCGGAGCGATCCAGAGCATCAGGCCGAAGCGATCGGTGAGCAGCAGCGCGGTCGCCCCCGGCGTGATCAGCATGGCGACGACGAGCAGCGCGCCGACGGCCTGAAGCGCGGCGACCGCGGCCAGCGACAGCAGCGACAGCAAGGTGAGCTGAATGAGCCTGACATCGAGGCCGACGGCGCGGGCATGGCTCGGATCGAAGCAGTAGAGCAGCAGGTCCTTCCATTTCAGCCCGATGACGACGAGGCAGATCAACCCGACGACCGCCACCTGAACGAGATCGCCGTCGGAAATGCCCAGGAGATTGCCGAACAGGATCGACTTCAGGCGGACATTGCTCGGAAATACCGAGATCAGGAACAGGCCGGCCGCGAAAAACGCGGTGAACACCACGCCGATGACGGTATCGTTCTTCAGAACGGAGTTTCGCTCGACGAAGCCGATGCCGAGCACGGCGAGCAGGCCGGTGAGGAATGCGCCGACCGCAAAGGGCGCGCCGACGAGGGCGGCGAGCGCCACGCCGGGCACCACCGCATGCGACAGCGCATCGCCGAGCAGCGACCAGCCCTTCAGCGTGACGAAACAGGACAGCATGCCACAAAGCGCGCCGACGGCCCCGCCGCCGAGGATCGCCTTGGTCATGAAGCCGTAAGCGAAGGGTTCGCCGATCAGGTCGAAAAGCGCGGTCGCCTCGATCACACCGGCGCTCCCTGAACGGCCGGCTGAAGCGACGGCCCGTCAGCGGCGGGCTGCGGCACCACCACACCGGCGCCCATCGGCAATTGATGAATGGCTCCGCCGAAGGTACGGGCGAGATTTTCGGTGGTGTAGACGGCGTCGACCGTCCCGAAGGCGATCAACGTCTTGTTGATCATCATGACCTGGTCGCAGAAAGCGGGGATGGTCGACAGGTTGTGCGTCGACACCAGGATGATCTGGCCGGCCTGTTTCAACGCCTTGAGCACGTCGATGATCGCGTGTTCGGTCTTGATGTCGACGCCGGTGAAGGGCTCGTCCAGCAGGACGATGCGGCCTTGCTGCGCCAATGCGCGGGCGAGGAACACACGCTTGCGCTGGCCGCCGGACAGTTCCCCGATCTGCCTGCCGGCGAAACCGTCCATGCCGACGCGCGCAAGACTGTCGGCGACGATGCTCCGGTCGGCCGCGGAGGGAATGCGCAGGAAGCCCATTCGCCCCTGCCGGCCCATCATCACCACGTCGTGCACCGAGACGGGAAAGGTCCAGTCGACCTCCTCGGTCTGCGGAACATAAGCGATGACATTCTGCTTCTGGGCCCAGCCGACCGGCCGGCCGCAGACCGCGACCGATCCGCGCGTCGGCGCGACGAACCCCATGATCGCCTTGAACAGCGTCGACTTGCCGGCGCCGTTCATGCCGATCAGGCCGCAGATCGTCGGGCGGGTCAGGTCGAGGCTGATGTCGGACAGCGCGAGATTGCCGGCCCGGTAGCCGACGGCGAGGTCCCGGACCGCGACCGAAGTCGCCGCGCCATCGCCGGTCGCGGCATCAGTTCGAGACATTGAAGCCCCGCATGATCACATTGGCATTATATTCGATCATCTTGAGAAAAGTCGGCGCCGGGCCGCTTTCGAGCGTCAGGCTGTCGACATAGAGCGTGCCGCCGAAGCGCGCGCCGGTCTCGCGGGCGACCTGGCGCATCGGCCGGTCGTTAACCGTACTTTCGCAGAACACCACCGGGACACGGTTCCTGCGGACCTGATCGATGACCTTGCGGATCTGCTGGGGCGTTCCCTCTTCGTCGGCATTGATCGCCCAGAGATAGAGTTCCTTCAGGCCATAGTTGCGGGCGAGATAGGAAAACGCGCCCTCGCAGCTCACCAGGGTTCGCCTGTCCGCGGGGATCCGCGCCAGGGTCGCGGCGATCGGCGCATCCAGCGCCTTGAGCTTCTCGATATAGGCTGCCGCATTGGCGTCATAGGCCGCGGCATTGGCCGGATCGAGTTTCACCAGGGCCTTGCGGATGTTCTCGACATAGATGATGGCATTGGCCGGCGACATCCAGGCATGCGGGTTCGGCTTGCCCAGATAGGGGCCCTCGGTAATGCCCATCGGCTCGATGCCTTCGGTCACGACGGCGCTCGGCACGTTCCTGACGCCCTGGAAGAACTTCTCGAACCAGCGCTCGAGGCCCATGCCGTTCCACAGCACGAGATCACCGGCCTGCGCCTTGACCACGTCGAGCGGTGTCGGCTCGTAATCGTGGATCTCGGCCCCGGGCTTGGTGATCGATTCCACGATGGCCCGGTCGCCGGCGACGTTCTGGGCGATGTCCTGCAGGATCGTGAAGGTCGTGACGATCCGTTTCGGCCGCGCCTCCTGCGATTGCGCCACGGCGGGTCCCATGGCCAGCGACAGCCCGAGCATGGCGCCGAGCAGCGCCCGGACGACAGCCCGTCTCTTCCGGTTCGGCACAATGAGCCTCCTGACCCTTGTCGCGAATGACTTGCAACAATGTTGATAGCCGACAGCGCGCCCAGTTGAAAGTGCCTCGCAATTGCAAATTTCATCCCCAGTCGGATTTGACGCCGTCTGGCGCCCCGGATCGACCATCAGCGCGCCATCCGGAGATCACGGCGCGGAGCAACCAATCGCTCGTAGTTTTGAATCATTACAGTCAATCAACAGTTCTTTTGAATAATTCAATAGTAAAATACAACTATTGATCGCGTCTTGTTTCCATGTCATTGCGATGCGGCAATGTGCCGCCCCCGGGAATGAAGACATGGCCAAGTTCGCGCTCAGGACCATTTGCCCCATTGGCACCGAACGCGATCGACCAGGACGGCCGCAAGTCCAGCGTGTCCCCCTGAAACAGGTATTGTTACTGTCCAGCGCTCTCTGCGCGGCGCTTTCAGCAGTGCCCCGCCTGGCCCATGCCCAGGCGGCGCCCGCGGCGGAGCAGACGGTCCCGCTGGACCCCATCGTGGTCGAAGGCCAGGGCGAGGCGGCGACCGGCCCGGTGCGCGGCATCATCGCCACGCGCAGCGCCTCGGGCTCGAAGACCGATACGCCGCTGATCGAAACCCCGCAGGCCATCACGGTGATCGGCGCCGAGCAGATCGACCTGCAGAAGCCGACATCGGTGGTGCAGGCGACCCGTTATGCGCCCGGTATCCGCTCGGAAAGCTTCGGCGCCGACGCGCGCAACGACTGGTTCATCATCCGCGGTTTCCCGCAGCAGCAGACCGGCTATTTTCTCGACGGCACGCAGCTTTTTTCCACCGCCTTCGCCACCTGGCGCCTGGAACCCTGGAGCCTCGAGCGGGTCGAGGTGCTGCGTGGTCCCGCCTCCACCCTTTATGGCGGTGGCGACCCCGGCGGCCTGATCAACGCGGTGAGCAAGCGGCCGCCGACCGTGTTCAGCGGCGCCGCCGAAACCGGCATCGACAGCCACGGCAACGGTTATGGCGCCATCGATGTCGGCGGCCCGATCGGCCAGAGCGGGCAATGGTTCTACCGGCTGACCGCGCTCGGCCGGGCCGGCGGCACGCAGACCGACTATACCAACAACGAGCGCATCCATATCGCGCCGGCGCTGACCTGGCGGCCGAACGAAGACACCAGCATCACGATCCTGGCCTCCTATACCCGCGACTGGACGCGCGGGCAGAACTTCCTGCCCTATATCGGCACGGTGGTGAACGCTCCCTACGGCCGCATCCCGACCCGGCTGTTCACCAGCAATCCCGACACCGACCATTTCCGCCGCGAGCAGGCGATGGTCGGCTACCAGTTGCAGCACCGGGTCGACGACACCTGGACGGTGCGCCAGAACGCCCGCTTCAGCTATCTCTCGGTGGATTTCCAGACACTTTACGGCGTCGGCTACGATGGTCCGCCGGCCAATGCGACGCTGGCGCGCGGCAATTTCGTCACCACGCCGACGGCGACCCAGTTCAATCTCGACACCCAGTTGGAAGGCCGTTTCATCACCGGCGCGCTCGGCCACACCGTGCTGTTCGGCGTCGACTTCAAGCGCTATCGGATCCAGGACGAGCAGGGCTATGCGGCCGGCCCGTCGCTCAATCTCCTGAACCCGGTCTATACCCCGGTGACGCCGGTGACCTCGCGCTACATCCAGGCGACCACCACCCAGACCCAGGCCGGCTTCTACGTCCAGGACCAGATCAAGTTCGGCCGCTTCAACCTGGTGCTCGGCGGTCGCTACGACATGGCCAGCACCAGCCTGGACAACAGCCTCAATCCGGCCGCCAGCGCCTCCAATGGCGTCGGCCGCTTCACCGGCCGGGCGGCGCTCAACTACGTCACCGATTTCGGCCTGGCGCCCTATGTCTCCTATGCCACCTCGTTCAATCCGCTGGTCGGCGTCAACGGCGCGACCGGGGCGATGCTGAACCCGGAATCCGGGCGCGGCATCGAGGTCGGCGTGAAGTACCGGCCGACCGGCTGGAACGTCACCTTCGGGGCGGCGGCCTTCGAGATCAACAAGCAGAATGTCGTGACGACGATCTACGTGCCGATGTTCCAGACCTCCCAGATCGGCGCGATCCGCTCGCGCGGCTTCGAGCTGGAAGCCGCCATCGATCTGGCGCAGGGATGGAAGGTCATCGCCTCCTATTCGGTGGCCGATCCGCGCGTCACCAATGATCTCAATCTTGCGGCCATCGGCCATACGCCGGCGGGCATTCCGCGCCAGTCCGGCTCGATCTGGGTCAATTACGTGCTGCAGAGCGGCCCGCTCGAAGGGCTCGGCGCCTCCGCCGGTCTGCGTTACGTCGGGCCCTCCTTCGCCGACGCCGCCAATACGCTGCCGGTGCCGGCCCACACGCTGGTCGATGCCGGCCTGCAATATCGCTATCGCAACTGGGACTTCCGGTTGAACGTCACCAACCTGTTCGACACCGTGCACGTCTCCTCGTGTTCGGCCGCCAATGCCTGCTTCTACGGCGACCGGCGCCGGGCGACGCTGGCGGCGACCTACCGGTGGTGAGCGCCGAGCGGCCGGACGGCCGCGAGCGCGCGACGACGCGACGCGGCTTCGCCGCGATGACGCTCGGCCTCGGCGCGGCACTGTCGCGGCCGGCCCGGGCTGCCGCGCCGGAACGCATCGTGGCCATAGACTGGGGCCTGGCGGCGACACTGCTCAGCCTCGGCGTGACACCGCTCGGCGTCGCCGAGACCGGGCTCTATCGGAGCTGGGTCGCCGAACCCGTTCTGCCGCCCGAGGTGCGCGACATCGGCCTGCGCACCGCGCCGAACCTCGAATTTCTCGCGACCCTTCAGCCGGACCTGATCGTCGTGACCCGGCAGAGCGAGAATGCCCGGTCGCTGCTCCGGCGCATCGCGCCGATCCTGACCATCGATCTCTTTACCGACGACCGGCGGCCGCTCGACCACGCGCTGGCGGCCGTGCGCGAGCTCGGCACGGCCTTCGGCCGGCATGACGAGGCGGCCCGCCTGCTCGGCCGCCTCGATCAGACGATGACGGATGCGCGCCGGCGGATCGGCGGCTTCGCCCGCCCGGTCCTCGCCATCGGCTTCATGGATGCCCGCCACGTCCGCGTCTACGGCCGGGGCAGCCTGTTCGCCGATGTGTTCGATCGGATCGGGCTCACCAGCGCCTGGCACGGACCGACCAATGTCTGGGGCTTCTCGCTGGCCGACATCGCCGAACTGGCCGCCTATGCCGACAGCCAGATCCTGGTGATCGGACCGACGCCGCCCGAGGTCGCGCGGAGCCTGGATCGTCCCGGCCTCTGGCGGGCGCTGCCATTTGTCGGGGACGGCCGGGTCACCCATATCGCGCCCGCTTGGGCCTTTGGCGACGTGACGGCCGCCGGTCGTTTCGCCGGCCTGGTGGCAGAGGCCCTGGCCCCGGCCGCGACCCATCATGCCGGCTGAGCGGATCGGCCATGGCGCATGGCCAGCCACGCTGGCGCTTTGCGGCACGGCGCTCGCGGTCGCCTGCCTCGGCTTCGCGCTGCGCCTGCCACCCGGCCAATGGCTCGCCGCGGCGATCGATCCGCGCAGCGACAGCGTCGCGCAACTGGTCTTCCATTTCAGCAGCCTGCCGCGGCTCATCACCGCCTTTCTGTGCGGCGCGGGCCTGTCGCTCGCCGGCCTGGTGTTCCAGCAGGTGCTGCGCAATCCGCTGGCCTCGCCGACCACGCTCGGCGTCTCCGCCGGGGCACAGCTGGCGCTGGTGGCGGCGGCGATCTTTGCGCCAGCCCTGCTCATGCCCGGGCGCGAGGTCATCGCGCTCGCCGGCGCCACCGGGGTGACCGCGGCGGTTTTCGCGATCGCCTGGGTGCGTGGCTTCTCCTCGCTGACGCTCATCCTGGCCGGGCTGGTCATCGGCCTGGCCTGCTGGGCGCTGTCGACCGCGCTGAAAATCGTCAACCAGGAATATATCGCCGCGCTGTTCATCTGGGGCGCGGGATCGCTCGCCCAGCAGGACTGGTCGGTGGTCGTCACGCTGCTGCCGCGGCTGGTCGTGCTTGCCGGCCTGATCATCCTGCTGCGCCGTCCGCTGGAGCTGCTCGCCCTCGACGACGACGCGCCGCGCGCGCTGGGCGTGCCGGTCGCCGCGTTGCGCATCCTGGCGCTGGGGCTGGCGGTGATGCTGACCTCGACGATAACAGCCGCAGTCGGGATCATCGGCTTCCTCGAGCTCGCCGCGCCACAGATCGCCCGGCTGATGGGCGCGCGGCGGCTCGCCAGCCGTCTCGTCGTCACGCCCCTGGTCGGTGGCTCATTGCTGGTCCTGGTCGACCAGATCGTGCAATTCGCCAGCCGAGGCCTGGCCGAGCTTTTGCCGACCGGAGCCGCCACCGCCCTGCTCGGTGCCCCCATCCTGCTCTGGCTGCTGCCGAGGCTGCGGCCGGCGGGCCTGCCGCAGTCGTCAGCAGCCTCGCCTCGGGCGGCCGGGCCGGCCAGAGCAGCGACCTGGCTCGGCATCGTCATCCTGCTCGGCCTCGCTATCGGCCTCGCCATTCTGGTCGGTCGCGATCCCCACGACTTCCGGCTGACGCAGGGCGACACGCTTGCGGCCGCCCTGCCCTGGCGCCTGCCGCGGATCGCGGTGGCGCTGGCCGCCGGCGCCATGCTGGCGGTCGCCGGCGTGCTGTTGCAGCGCCTGACCGGCAACCCGATGGCCGGGCCGGAAATCCTCGGCATCGGCGCCGGTGTCGGCGCCGGCGTGGTCGTCGCCATGCTGATTTCGACCAGCCCCGCGCCGGCCCTGGTGCTGGGCCTTTCGACGGCTGGCGCACTCGGCGTTACCGGCGTGCTGCTCTGGACCGGCTGGCGTTCGCGTTTCGCGCCGGAGCCGCTGCTGATCACCGGACTGGCGTTCAGCGCGCTGCTCGACGCCATCGTCGTCCTGTTCCTCGCCATGGGCGACTTCCGGGCCGCCAGGCTCTTGATGTGGATCTCGGGCGCCACCTATTTCGCCGATGGCGGTGCCGCGCTGGCGACCGCCCTGGTCGCCGGCTCGGTCATTCCCGCGACACTCGCTATGGCGCGCTGGCTCGACATCCTGCCGCTCGGCGCGACCTCCTCGCAAGCGCTGGGCGTCGATCTCAGCCGGGCGCGCCTGTCGATCATGGCGGCGGTGTCGCTGCTGGTGGCCGCGGCCATGCTGGCGGTCGGCCCGCTCAGCTTCGTCGGCCTGATCGCGCCGCATCTTGCCCGCATGCTCGGCCTGGCGCGCGCCCGTGCCCAACTTGTCGGCGCCGCCTTGATCGGCGCCATCGTCATGGTCGGCGCCGACTGGGTCGGCCGCACCATCATCTTCCCCTATGAGCTGTCGGCCGGCCTCGTCGCCGCGCTGATCGGCATGCCCTATCTGGTCTGGCAGTTGAGCCGGCGCGGGTGAGAAGCCAGCACCGACGAGGCGGCGCACCACGCGCCATGGTCACGCCTGGGTGCCGGAGAGCTGCCGCTCATCGCCCTCGCCGTTCGCCCGGTCCTGCCTGACGATCGGGCAGACGCCGCAATAGCCCTGGCCGGGAATGAGATAGCGGATGCAGCAGATCCGCCGGCGCCGACCTGTCCGGCCTTGCTCGTCGAGATAATAGATCGGCGCGAATAACGGGTTCGGCCGGCCGTCGGACCTCTTCCGGCTGGCGAGCAACTCCTTGCCGTGGATTAACCCCGGACAGGTCGCTGCGGCTGACCGCTCGCCCATCGCCACGGCATGTTCGAAATAATTGCCGGCATTGCTCCAGAGCACCCGCGGGGTGATGCCGGTTTCGCGCGCCAGGGCGACGATGATCGGCGCGAGATGGTCGTCGATCAGCGCGGCGAAACGCCGTTCGGCCGATACCGGCTCGAACGCGGCGCCAACCTGGCAGAGCCTCAACGCCTCGGCCCGCCCGTCAGCCGTCAGAATCAGGCCGATCTCGCCCAACCCGACCGGCAAGGCCCAGTCGGCCAGCATGTTGGTGGCGAGCACCGGTTCCAAAACCACGGCAAACAGCCATTTCGACCAGAGCGATGCGACGGCGCGCCGGTCCTCGCCCGGATAGGCCGCACCGAAACGCGCCAGGAGGCCACACAGGACCTCTCCATTGATAAGATCGACGCCACGCACCGCCTCGCGCGGATCATCGGCGTCAGCGATCTTGGGCTTGAGAAACGCCAGATGGCCGTCGAGCAGCCGCGCGAGCGTGTTGGTCACCTCGCCTCCCGGCCCTGGTCATCACATCAATCCGAGCTCTACAGATCTCCGGAAAAACCTGCAAACTCAATATTTTATACCAATTCTAAGGTATTCCCCCGAAAACACCGGGCTGAGACGGCGACGCGCTCAATCGTCCGGTAAGAGTGTCAATTGCAGCGCCATCTGACGGGTGCGCGGGCGCGGTTTTGCCGCCGGCGCGACTTCCGGCGCGCGTGGCGGCGCCCCGCCGGCGCGGACGATGGCGTCGGCCATCCGCTCGATCGCGGCGGCATCGTCGTCGATACGGCCGGTCAGCAGCTGGAACCAGTTGAAGCCGACATAGAGCGTCAGCAGGATTTCGACATCGGCCGCGGCGATCTCGCCCCGCTCGGCGGAGCGCGCGAAAATATGCCTGGGATGGTCGAGGCGTTCGGGCAGGAACTTGTTGCGCAGCGCATCGAGCGCGGCCTCGCTCGCCTGCGCCTCCGCCACCAGGGCGCGAAAGGCGCGCCCCGAAGGGCTGTCGCGCCAGAACGTCCAGAGTGCCCGGGTGAACGCCGTGAGGTCGCCTGCCAACGAGCCGGTATCGGGACCGGCGATCGAGGCCGTCTTGTCCTCGGCATAGACGTCGATGAACAGGTCCGCCTTGGTCGGCCACCAGCGATAGATCGTCGGCTTGCCGGCGCCGGCCCGACGGGCCACCTCGTCGATCGAGAAACCGGCATAGCCGCGCTCGATGAGCAGGGCGCGCGCCGCGGCCAGCACCGCGGCCTCGCTGTCGGGATTGCGCCGCGCGCCGACCGATGCGCGGCGCACCGCCGGCTTCGGCTTCGGTTTCAGCTTTGGCTTCGGATTTCGTCCAACCGCCATGGCGATCTCCCGGGACCCATTTTTTCATCGACGCGGCTTGTCGTAACGATACGGACCGTCTATATCAAGCCTCCAATAAGAACGACCCGTTTCGTTTAGATATGTGAGCCTTTGCCATGCCCCTTATTCGCCCCGCCACCCTCGCCCATTTCCGTTTCCTCGCCACCTTGATGGTCGGCGCTTATGGGCTGATCAACACCCTGCTGTTCGCGCTCGCCCCCCTGACCGCGGGCTGGCCGACCTGGGCGGTCACCGCGCTGGCGGTGCCGCCCATGGTGCTCGGCATGGTTCACCTTGTCATCCCGCTGGCGCGGCGCGCGCCGCGCGCCTGACCGAATGGGCACGGCCCCTCATTTGCCGATCGCCATTACGCCGAGAACCGCCGAGGCGAGACCGAGCAGGATCCTCACCGCATGCAGCCGGAGCCAGAGATCGAGCGTCGCCGGGACTTCGGCGAGCGGAATCGATCTGGCCGCGAAGGCGGAATTGGTCGGCAGATGCCAGGCAAAGGTGATGATCCCCACGCCGATGAGCGCGGCCAGCGCAGCGAGCCACAGCCAGCGTGCGGCGGGCTCGCTCCAGTCGAGCCAAAGCGAGCCGCCAAGCCCGATCAGCGTCGGCACGACGAAGAGCGGGATGGTGCGGCCGATGAGTTGCCCGTGGGCGCCGAACCAGTCGAGGAAGTCGGCCGGCGCCAGGCTCTTCCAATAGGCGCCGAAGGAAAGGCCGATATTCAACATGGCACCGGCAAAGCTGGCGGCGCCGCAAATGGCCAGGATGTTGAAGACGAGGCGTGCGGTCATGGTGAGTTGCTCCCTGATCTGGATCACCGGCCAGGCCGCAAGCACCCCACGCGCATGATCGGCGGCAAGAGCGATCGGCTCTCGCCCGGCGCCCCGCGGTTCGCGCTTGCTGGTTTCCGGAACGGCTTGTTATATAGCATGCGATCCATTTAAATAGCAAGCTATATAATGACCTTTCGACGCACCCAATCCGCCGGCTACATGACCAATTGGGCCGCCCGGCTGTTCGCCCGCGCCATCGACCGGCGGCTGAAGCAGATCGGCGTCTCCTCGGGACACCTGCCGGTGTTCTTCGCGCTGGGCGACGGCGCCGCCCTGTCGCAAAAGGCGCTGACCGAGGCCGCGGCCATCGAGCAGCCGACCATGGCAGCGACGCTGACCCGCATGGAGCGCGACGGCCTCATCGCCCGCCAGCCCGATCCGCAGGACGGGCGCAGCAGCCTGATCTCGCTGACCCCCGAGGCATTGGCGAAGATGCCGGCGGTGCGCGGGGCGATCGCAGCGGTCAATGCCGAGGCGCTGGCCGGCCTGAGCGAGCCCGAACAGAGCGCATACCTGAAGGTGCTTGCGACAGTGGTCGCGAATTTGGAAGCGACCGCCACCCTCTAGCGGCTGGCGCCCTGAGCCGGACCGAGCCTGTTGTGGATTCATGACTCATTTTAACCAAATTGTAGGATTTGCGGGACCGCGGAGCTCAGAGCCACTCGCAATGCCAGGGAAGCTGCTATGAGCGTCGGATCCGGGTTTTGCCTTTGAGATCAGTGCCTCACGCCACGGCGGCGCCATTGATATCGCAAGGCCTGCCAAGAGAGGCCACGCGATGACGATGACGCTTGCCACCCCTCCCGCAGCGGCGATCGCCGGCAGCGGCGCGGCTGAAAAATCCGCGCTGCGGCGATGGCTGATTAATCTCGGGCTGGCCTTGGCCTCGGCGGTGGCAGCGGCCTTTTTCGCGATTAACGACTATTCCGGCAGCACGGCGACGCTGATCGGCGTCGGGCAGCGCAGCGCCCAGCGTTTCGAGGCGGTCTATCGTGACGCCGCGGAGACCAAGATCGCCTCGCTCAGGCTCGGCACGGACCTCATCCTGGCCAATCCCGACATCGTCGAGGCCTTCTCGCGCGACGATCGCGCGGCACTGCAGGCCAAGGTCCTGCCGCTCTTCAACGACATCCTGAAACCACGCTACGGCCTGACCCAATTCAACTTCTGGACGCCGCCGGCCAAGCTCTACCTGCGCGCGATCAACCCGCAGGAGTTCGGCACCGACGGCTCGGCCGCCCGCCGCTCCATCGTCCAGGCGATCGACCGGCGCGCGCCCGTATTCGGCATGGAAACAGGGCTCGGCGGCCAGCTCGGCGTCCGCGCGATCGCGCCGATCTATGACGGCACCCGCCTGGTCGGCGTGGTCGAGCTCGGCGACGACGTGGTGGCGCTGTTGAAGCGTGCTCGGGAAGCGACCGGCGTCGAATTCGCCGCCGGCCTCGACCGCAAGCGCAGCGACGAGGTCGAGCGCCGCGCCGATCCCAAGGTCGACGTGATCCAGGGCACCGATGTGTTCTTCCAGTATTCCAACGAGGAAGCGGCAAGGCTGACGCGCGCCATCAGCTTCGACTCCCGCGCCGCCGACGGCCAGTTCGTCACCCAGGGCGGCCGCGCCATCTATGTGAAACCCTTTGTCATCACCAATTTCGCCGGCGCGCCGACCGTGGTCATCGCCACGCTGTTCGACCTGACCGAGCAGGTCGCGGCCGCCCGCCAGAGCGCCGTCATCAAGGGCGCGGTGCTGTTCCTGGTTCTGGCGCTCGCCAGTTGCCTCGGCTTCGCGCAATTCGGCAAGCTGCAGGAAGGCTTCGCCCGGGTGGTGTTCGGCGAGCGCCGCAAGCTCGAGGAAACCACCGCCGCGCTCGACGCCGCCAAGGCCAAGCTGAAAGATATCGACCTCATCAAGCAGGGCTTCTTCACCAATCTGGTCGCCGCGGTGTCGGAACCGCTGCAGGCAGTGGCCGGCCAGCTGCAATCCTCGATCCCGGTGGTCGACGCCGCGCTGAAATCGGCGGCCGAGCTCAGCCCGACCGAGCGTGCCTCGCTCTGCGACCGGCTCGGTTTCGCGCTTGCCGAAACCAACCGGTTGAGCAAGTTCATCGCCGATTACCGGCAGATCGAGCTGTTCCGCCAACGCCTGATCAAGAGCAGCACCGCGACCGCCGAGCTTTCCAGCATCGTCGAAAAGACGCTGGAGAACGAGCTCGCCAGCTACCAGCGCCTGCCGCATCTGAAGATCAGCGCCATCATCCCGCAGGACCTGCCGCCGGCCCGGGCCGACGCCAATCTGCTGCGCTGGTCGATCGCCGGCCTCGTCGCCTATGCCGCCCAAGGCTCGGGCGTGGGCACCATCGTACTGAGCGCCAGCGTCGACACGGCGCGCTGGCTGCGCCTGTCGATCACCGGCACGGCCTTCGCCGCGGCCGGCGCGCCGACCGAAGCGCTGCTCGACGATTCACGCCAGTTCATCGCGCGGCTCGCCGGCCCTGTCCGGCCCTTCGATGCCAACGGCACGATGATGGCACTCGTGCTCTCGCGGATGATCGCCGAATATTACGGGGGCCGTATCGAAATCGTCCAAGGCTCCGGCGCGGGAGAGAATACCGGGTCCGGTTTCGTCGTCGTCCTGCCCGCCGCCGCCTGAGCGAGATCAGCCATGCTCTATGTCTGGAGAAATTACGGTCAGCTCGCCGCCGCCTGTCTCATCGCCGGCACTTTCCTGAGCTTCGACGCGATGCTGACCTTGCCGCTCGCCTTCGTGACCGGCACGGCCGCCGCCAGCATCCTGCAGTGGGAGCAGGCGCTGTTCGTGTTGCTGCTCACCCTCTTGTCGATCCGGCTCGTCAAACGCGAGTTGATCCAGGGTGTGCTGGCGCGCCGCGCCGGCCAGGACATGCCGCAACTGGTCAATGACCTCGCCGGCGTGTTCATCTTCTTCACCGGCCTCTGCATCATCCTGTCCTGGGTGTTCAAGAAGGACATCACCGCCTTCATCGCCGCCGGCGGCGCCAGCCTGATGGTGCTCGGCCTGGCGCTACGCGACATGGTGCTGGCGGCCTTCACCGGCGTCGTCCTGAATGTCGAGAAGCCGTTCAAGCCAGGTGACCTCGTCCGGCTCGCCGACAAGTTCCAGGGCCGCGTCGAACGCATCACCTGGCGCGTCACGGTGATCCAGACGGCGACCAACGAGCTGGTTCACGTCCCCAACCTGCTGCTGGCCAATGCCATCATCGTCAACCTGGACATGCCGGACAAGCGCTCGCGGCGCATGCTGGAAGTGGCGATCGACTATGACAGCTCGGTGGAAAGCGCCGAGCGCATTCTCTACGCCGCGGCGCTCGGCTCCGGCGTCGCCCTGATCGGCCAGCCAGCCGTCAATGCCCGGCGCATGGAACGCGACGGCGTGGTCTACGAGGTCGCCTTCACCATCGCCAACGTGGCCGATGGCAAGGGCGCCGAGCACGCCATGATCAAGAGCATCCTGGAACGCATGCGCGACGCCGGCATCAACGTCACTTTCCCCAAGACCGAGATGATCCATGCCGAGCGCCGCGCGGCGATCGCCAACCGCTCGCTCGAT
>BFBZ01000601.1_pt1 | contig 32045 bp, 26 predicted proteins | sample 1888401 | NCBI WGS metagenome assembly BFBZ01 (sample SAMD00112614, study PRJDB3348) | symbiont metagenome | host: Chara braunii
TGCGAAAACAATAACGTTCATACCTTGGCCTCCAGATTGACCCCGGCAGCGAAAATGAATCAGCGGACTGATTCGCGGAAGATAAATTTAGCGATCGATAAGACGTAACTCCTGATTGCCGAAACGCATTGGTTTTTGAGTCACACCAAAGCAGGCAAAACAGCAGATCAGGCCGCGATGTTCGACAACATCCGGTCATGCCCCATCGCATTTACATGTTGAGGCTGCGCGTCGAGGACCGCCATCATTCCCGGTGCCGCCAAATGCGGCCATCGGCATCGCTCAGGTCGCGTCCGGTCGCGTCGACTTCTTCGATTTGCCGGCGCGCGCAGTGACCGGCTTCCTGGTGACAGGACGAATGCTCATCGGCCGCTCCGCGCGGCCCGATGACGCTGTCTGGCGCTCTGGCGGCCCGAATTGGGCGCGGCATGGCGGCGACAGCTCGGCCTTGCGGCGGACCATGCAGGCGGTGACACGATCGACATCGGGAATGTCGGAACTACAAAGCCGGAACGCATCGCCTGTGCACGCCTGCTCCTGCTCGGCGGTATAGGCCCGTGCGGTTACGGGGACTAACAGCGCGGCTATAGCGATCAGTACGGCAGAGATGCATGGATCGAGATCAATCCCTCTCATCGCCCCCTCCCCCTCGTTGCCGCCAACTGTGATTGAAGGAGATCGGATTCGCAAGCAACGGCGCCACGCCGTGCTACCGATCCGGCGCAGCAAAACCGCAAGCGAGCGCACGATCCGGCGATATATCCGTCGAAATACGGAGACGGGGCTCGGGCTTCCGCGACCAAAGCTCTGCGCCCCACGCCCCGGCCCTGCGCGAGAGGTCGCGACGGGGCTACAAATCACGGCGCAGGATCAATGGGGCGCGGAGCACGGATGGAGGTGAGCTTGCGAACGGCACAGCGATGGGGGTGGCCATGGTACAGTTGGGTGGGCTCGAACCACCGACCTCCTGTTCCACAGACAGGCGCTCTAACCAACTGAGCTACAACTGCATCCGCATGGGACGGCCCACGAGGGGGCGTCCGAACGGGCCGGAAACTAGGTGCAACGGGCGAATTTGGCAAGGCCGAGAACGGATAAAGTCCCCTGCCGTGACGGCGTTTTTTGACGCCGCTTCGGCCCGAACGAGCCCCCGTGCAAACGGCGAGCCCCAGAAAGCAAACCCGGCCGCGAACGCGCCCGGGTCATGGTCTCCCGCCGTCCATGCCGGCACACGGCCCGTACCGCGCACCCGGCGAGACTTGAGGCTGGCCCTCAGGCCGCCGTCTTGAACAGCTTGGTGGCGCTTTCCTTGATCGGCTCAACCGTCTCGGCCGCAACCTTCTGGCCGAGCTCGCCGAGCTCCTTGGCCTGGGCCGTCAAGGTCTCGAACTGCTTGCGCGCGAAGCCCGTCCACAGCTCCATCGCCTCCGACGGCGACTTCACGCCGAACAGCTCCTGGGCGAAGTCGAGCGAAGCCGTGGTATTGGCCTTCGTGAATTCCATGACCTTGGACGAGTAGGCGCCGGCGCCTTTGCTGGCGTTGGCGAAGAAGGCCTCGATGGCCGAATTGTGGGTTTCCGCTGCGTCCTTGAACTTGGCGTAGTTCTCGCGAGCCTGGGACACGCCTTTTTCGGCGAACGCGCGCATCTGTTCGGGGACCTCGAACGGGATGATGGACGCGGAGAAAGGATCGGTGGCATTGGTCATGGCATGCATCCTTCGAAACATTGAGACTGGACCGTCCCGGCAATCGGGACGTCACTTCGGATCACGCAGAGGAACCGCCCCTGGGAGGTAACAACCTCGCGTAGAGCTATATCGTGGCGCTTTTGTGCAACGCAACGGAAATTCCACGATCAGGAACTGTTTGCCGCACCCGCTTCCAGATTTTTCGGGAGCGGAGAACGTTCCGTCAGGCCTTAGGCTTTGTGGCGTCGATCGCAACCTTGCCGATGGCCTGCCCCATTTCGCTTGCCTGCTCGGCGAGCGACCGCATCTGGCCCTGAACAAATTCGCCGTGCAGCCGCAGCACCTCGGGCAGGTCCTTGGCGTGCAACAGCGATTGGGCGTAATCGAGCGACGACTGGACGTTCTTTTCAGCGTAGGACAAGACCTTGGCGCCGATGTCCTTGGCCCCGGCCCGCACCGTCGTGCTGCGGTGTTCGAGCGAGCCGGCCGTCGCCTCCGCTCCAGCCAGGAACTTCTCGAACGTCTGACGTGCCTGGTTGAAGCCTGCCTCCGCCATCGCCCGCATGTCTTTCGGAATCTCGAATCGTCGCCCGTCGTCGGTCATGGTTCCCTCCTTCTGGCGTCACGATTGGCTGCGCCCTGAGCGCCTCGTCCTCGCGGTGACCGTCCAGTTGCCCGCGCAGCTCTCGACCTGCCCAGGTATCATCGTGGTCCCCAACAGGGAGTTCGCCGCGATTCCGCGCGCTGCGGCTCACGAGGAACACATTAAGGTTATCCAAGCTTTAGCAGGACAGGAGCGCGGCCCCGCCGTGGACCTCGGCCCTCAAAACGCGCGATAGTAACGAATTCTTAACGCGACCAGTTCCGACCGCCGATCAACGTCGGCCGATCAACATCACAAGAGCCGTTGCCGTCGTCGCCCATGACCTACGCCGATCTCGAATTGCAGGCCCTCAGCGACCCCCGGCTGGCCGTCCACGCCGCCGGCAGTCTGCCGGCCTGGCTATGGTCGGCCGATGGCAGCCGTGTGCTGTGGTCCAATGCGGCCGGCGCGCGCGCCCTCGGCGCGGCGAGCGCAGCGGCGCTGATTGCTAAGACGCTCGGCCCTGCCGACGCGCATCGTCGCCAGGTCGCTCAATTGGGACGGCGGCTGCCCGAGACCGGCGCCTTGCGGCTCGAACGTCTCCGTGGTTTCGGCGCGCCGCTCGGCACGCTCGCGACCTGCGGCTGCGCCCGGATCGATCTGCCCGATGGCACGCGCGCGGTGCTGATCACCGGCACCGACGGGGGTGGACGTAGCTTCCCCCTGGCGGATCGCCTGAAGCGGCTCGTGGAGACGAGTGAGCATGCGCTGATCGCATTCACCCAGGACGGTCAGTTCGCCGGCATCAGTTCAGCCGGACGGCGCCTGTTTGGCATGCGCGACCTGAGCGAGCCGGATTTCGTCGGGATACGCAGGGCGGCGCTGGCCGATGGCATGGCCGAGGTGACGTTCGGCACGGAGCGCGCAGCGCTCTACCGCATCGGCAGCGGCAACCAGGTCGGGCTGGTGGCCGTCCCGATGCCGGCCCCTGCCGAGGAGATCGAGGCGCCGGGCACGGCGCCAATACCTGAGCCAACCGCAGATGCCGCCCCGGCATCACCAGCCCCCGTGGATGTTCCCGCTGGGCCCGCGGTCGTGACTTCGCCTCCTCTTCCGATGGACGCAATGACTGAACGCCAAACCGAAGACGAATCCCGCGCGCTGTCGAACGAAGCGTCGGCCGAGTTCCTGCTGATCGACGATCCGGCCGAGGCCGACCTGTTCAAGGCGTCGGCGCCGCAAACGGAAGATCACGCGCATCCTGCCGATTCCGGCGCGGCGGACCTTTCAGTCGGCCGCCGCCATCCGCTCCGATTTTCCTGGCAGATGGATGCCGAGGGACGGTTCTCGATCGGCTCCGATGAATTCACCCGCCTGATCGGGCGGCACAGCGCCGCCAAGCTCGGCCATCCCTGGCATGAGCTCACTGCATCGCTAGGCCTCGATCCCGAAGGGCGAATCAGTGCCGCGATCGAAACGAAAGAGACCTGGAGCGGGATCGTCGTCAGCTGGCCCGCGGAGGGCGAGCGGCTTGCGGTCGAATTGTCGGGACTGCCTGTCCTGACGGAGGACAGAACCCATGCCGGCTATCGCGGCTTCGGCGTCTGTCGCGACCTCGACGCCCTGGACCGGCTGGCCGCACTACGTCGCCCCGCATCGACCGATGCAGCCGCGACCGATGCTCCGGACGCCGACGAAACCGAACCTGCCCAATCCGACCATGTGCAGGCCGCAGATGTGCCGCCGCAGCAGGACAACGTCACTGCGTCATCGCGTGAGGCTTCCATTGCGCCGGACGTACACCACATCGACGGCATCGGGCTCGAAACGACCGGGAACGTGGTCCCGTTCCGCGCTCCGGGCGAGTCCAAGCATCCGGTGCTCACGCCGGTGGAGAACAGTGCGTTCCATGAACTCGCGCGTCAGCTGTCGGCCCGGCTCGAAGGCGAGATCCGCAACTCAGCCGCGGGCGTCGCGAGTGCGGCACTCGAGCCGGGATCGCGCGTGAGCGATCCGTCGGTCCCGCCGCAGCAGCAGACTCCGTCGGCGACGGAAACGGCGACCGATCATGGCGCGGAGCTGCAGACCGAATGGCTCAGCCCCGAGGAGCCGCCGGCCCAGGGCGACAGTCAGCGTGACCGCATCCTGCTCGACCTGCTGCCGACGGGCATGCTGATCTACCGGCTCGATCGGCTGCTCTATGGCAATCCGGCCTTCTTCAGGCAGATGGGCTACGCCGATCTTGCGGCTCTGGAGCAGGCAGGCGGGCTCGATGCGCTCTATGTCGAGCCGGGCGTGTCGTCCGCGTCGAACAAGTCGGAGGCCGGCACCCCCGTCACGATCTCGGCCGCCGACGGCTCCTCCAGCGAGGAGGTGAAGGCGGAAGCTCGCCTGTTCACGATCACCTGGGACGGCGATACCGCCCATGCCCTGATCTTCGCTCCGGTGCCCGGAACCGCAGCCGCGGTTCCGACGGCGGCCGACGCCGCACCGATGTCGGCGCCGGCCTCGGCTGCACCGGCCCCCCTGGTCGTGGCCCCGCCTCCGGCCGCCGGCCACGCCGAAGCCGAAGATCTTGCGGCGATCCTCGACGTCACAGCCGAGGGCATCCTGATGTTCGACGCCGGCGGCAACATCCACGCCTGCAACCGCAGCGCCGAGGCGCTGTTCGGCTACGATGGCGCGGCGCTGGTGCGCCGTAACCTGATCGAGCTGTTCGCGCCGGAAAGCGCCCGCCTCGTGCTCGATGACCTCGACAGCGTGCAGCAGGCCGGCGCGTCGAGCGGGCTCGATCAGGGCCGCGAGGTGCTCGGGAAGGTCGCTCAGGGCGGCGTCATTCCGTTGTCGATGGCAATTGGCCGGACCCGGCCCAACGGTCCGAATTTCTTTGCCGTGTTCCGCGACCTGTCGCAACTCCATCGCGGCGATAGCGAGTTGCTGCAGGCTCGTCGCGTGGCCGATCGGGCCGCCAACGCCAAGGCCGACATGCTGGCCCGGATCAGCCACGAGGTGCGCGCGCCGCTGAACGCGATCATCGGCTTTGCCGAGGTCATGATCGGCGAACGTTTCGGCACGATCGGCAACACGCGCTACGCCGAATACATGAAGGACATCCGCGCCTCGGGCGAGCGCGTCGTCTCCCTGATCGACGATCTCTTGGAGCTGTCGCGCATCGAGACCGGCAAGCTCGAGCTCACCTTCACCAGCCAGAACCTCAACGAGCTGGTGGAGAGCTGTGTCGCAGTGATGCAGCCGCAGGCTAACCGCGCCCGCATCATCATCCGCACCTCGCTGTCGCAACTGCTGCCGCCGGTCATCGCCGACACAAGGGCGCTGCGCCAGATCGCGATGAACCTGATCTCGGCCTCGATCTCGCTGGCAAATCCCGGCGGCCAGGTCATCGTCTCGACCGCGCTGACCGATTTCGGCGAGGTCGCGCTGCGCGTGCGCGACACCGGTCATGGCCTGAACGATCAGGAGGTGGCCGCCGCGCTCGAACCGTTCCGTGCGCCCTCGGCTTCCGAGCAAGGCCCCGATGGCGCCGGTCTCAGCCTGTCGCTCACCAAGGCGCTGGTCGAAGCCAACCGGGCGCAGTTTCATATCAAGGCGGCGCCGAAATCCGGCACGTTGATCGAGGTGGTGTTTCCCCGCGCCGTGGCGCGCAATCAGAGCACCGGCTGAGCCGATCCCGCCCGCCGCACGGCCAGTGACCGACGCTTGAGACCGAGCAGAAGCGGACCGAACGCCAGGACGAAGCCGGCGAATGCGACGATCCAGGCCAACGCCGCGACGTGCAGCAGCACCTCGCCGTGCGCCGGCGCCACTGCGGCGCAGACCCGCGTCACCGCTGCGACGATGATCGCCAGATAGATCGCCTGGGTCGCGGGCGCGGCCGTCAGCGCCTGGCCGGTGTGGCCGAGCGTGGCCCGCGTCATCACGGCAAGCGTCGTGATGCCGGCGGCTCCGACCATCCAGGCATGCAGCCCGGCGCTTGGCAGAATCCATCCGAGGCTGGCGGCCGCCGTGAGCAGGAAGCCGAGCGGGACGAACATGTAACCGACATGCAGGATGACCAGCAGCCGTTCGCGCAAGGTGCGATCGCCGGCCCAGCGCGCGAGCCTCACCACATGCAACATGCCGGCCGCAGCCAGCGCGAGCGCGGTCGGCGCGCTCTCAGGAACCAGGATCCAGCCGAGCAGGCCCAGCGCGCTGAACAGCACGACCGCGATGTCGAAGCGGCCGAACGGCGCCGGCAGCCGGCCGGGATTGTGCTTGACCAGCCAGTTGCGCGTGAAGCTCGGCGTGATGCGGCCGCCGATCAGCGCGAGCAGCAGCACGATCACGGCAACGCCGACGCGGATCGCGTAATCGGCCGAGCCACGCAGATGGGCCTCGACGTGGAAGGCGATGTTGCCGACGCACAGCACCGTGACGATCGCGACCACCGGCAGATTGCGCCAATTGCGCCCGGCGACGATCTCGCGCGCCGCGGCCAGGACGACGAGCACGAGGAAGCTCGCATCGATCAGCAGCGCGGCCCACCAGGGACCCAGCGCAGACACCGTGACGGCCAGTCGTCCGGCTGTCCATACGAGCACCAGGGTGAGCAGCGGCAGGCCCCGGATCGGCAGCCGTCCGGTCCAGTTCGGGATCGCCGTGAACAGGAAGCCGGTGACGATGGCCGGCAGGTAGCCGTAGAGCATCTCGTGCACGTGCCAGTCTCGGGGGGCAAAGCCCGAGCTCAGCTTGAGCTCACCGTAAAAGGCCGGGAGCCAGATCAGGATCGCCAGCGCAGCCTGGAGCGCGCCGAGCAGGAAGAACGGCCTGAACCCGTTGGCGAGGACGGTCCAGCCCTGATAGTTGCGTGGAATGGCCATGTGCATGCTCGCTCGATGAAGGACGGGAACCGCACCGATCGCGGCGCTGTGCTTAACATGTAGTTGCGCGTCGCCCACTATGGCTTGCGCCAGCACAAACTTCCGACGGATCGCAAAAACGTGCTATTGAGCGCCGCAAAATTGAGCCGAATCCGGCCCCGGAGAACATCATGGCTTCCATCGACCGTTCGCTGGTCGCGCATCTGCCGCTGTTTGCAGGGCTGTCCGCTGAGGATCTCACGGACGTGCTGCGGGAGGCCCGCTCCCTTCGCGTCCCCCGCAACGGTGCGGTGTTCGAGCAGGGCGCCGATGCGACCTCGTTCTTCCTGCTGCTCCACGGTCATGTCCGCGCCAGCAAGACGACGCCCACCGGCGACCAGATCGTGGTGCGCTATGTCGTGCCAGGGGACACGTTCGGCGTCGCCCCCGCCATCGGACTCCAACATTATCCGGCGACAGCGACCGCCGTCGACGACAGCATCGTGCTGGCCTGGCCGTCCGCCTCATGGCCGCGGCTGGTCGCGAAGTTCCCATCGCTGGCGGCGAACACGCTGCAGACGGTCGGCCAGCGGCTGCAGGAAACCCACGCGCGCGTGATCGAAATGTCGACGCAGCAGGTGGAGCAGCGCATCGCGCATGCGCTGCTTCGGCTCGCCAACCAGGCCGGCCGCAAGCTCGATCATGGCGTGCAGATCGATTTCCCGATCAGCCGGCAGGACATTGCGCAGATGACCGGGACGACGCTGCACACGGTGAGCCGCATCCTCTCCGGCTGGGAGCAGCTCGGCCTGGTCGAAAGCGGCCGTCAGAAGATCGTCCTGCGCGAGCCGCACAAGATCGTGCTGCTGGCGCAGCAGGGCGCCGGCGACGCGGCCGCATCCCGCACCTGATCACGTGCAGGCACACAGGGCCGCGAGGAACGCGTCGGGATCGACGCCATGCTCGTGGCAGGCATCCGCAACGTTGTGAAAACAGGCGATCGGGCAACCGACGCAACGCATCTGGAAAGCAAGAAAGACGCCGATCGTCTCCGGCCTTCGCCGCATGACATCGTCGACCAGTTCATCGAAGGAGATTGGCATGCGCGCCTCCATTCCAGCGTGAACGGTAGCGGGCATGCCCTTTGCGGTCTTTGTCGCGGCACAAGCACCGCGGCACCTCGACAGTCAGACCGCCCGACTGTGCAGCTGCTTCGACGCGTCGAGATGCGCATCGAACGCCGCAGCGACGCTGCGCACCAGGAACCGGGAATGCTCGGTCACCGCGAGCGCACCGCCGTTGAGCTCCACCACACCGTCGGAGATCAGCGATTGCAGCCGCGGCGCCGATCTCAGCATGTCGTCGGTGTCCGTGCCATGGCGGGTGCAGATGACGTCGAGATCCACGCCGTAGTCGCACATGATGCGCTCGATGATGTCCGCCCGCAGGCGGTCGTCATCGGTCAGTCCATAGCCTTTCACGGTCGCGAGGCTGCCGGACGCGATCTTCTGCTCATAGGCCCGGACCTGCGGCGCGTTCTGGACATAGCCTTGCGGCAGCTGTCCGATCGCCGAGGCGCCGAAGCCGAGCAGCAGATCATTGGTATCGGTCGTGTAGCCCTGGAAATTACGATGCAGCCGGCCTTCGCGGAACGCGAGGGTCATCGGGTCCGTGGGCAAGGCGAAATGATCGAGCCCGATCTGGACGTAGCCTGCGTCCTTCAGCGCGTCAGCAATCGCGCAGGACTGATCGTAGCGTTCCAGACTGTCCGGCAACGCCGAGTCCTGAATCTTGCGCTGGTGCGTCTTGAACGATGGCACATGAGCGTAGCCGAACACGGAGAGCCGGTCGGGGCGCAGGTCGATGGCGCGCCGGACGGTGTCGAGACAGGACTCGACGCTCTGATGCGGCAGTCCGTAGATCAGGTCGAAGTTGATGCCGGCAACGCCGGCCTGACGCAACCCGTTCGTGGCCGCCGCAGTCTGCTCGAAGCTCTGCACCCGGTTGATCGCCTGCTGCACCCGCGGATCGAAACTCTGCACGCCCAGACTGGCGCGATTGACCCCGCTCACCCCCAGCGCCGCGATCATCTCCGCCGTCAGCGTGCGCGGATCAATCTCGATGGCGATCTCCGCCGATGGCAACACGAAAAAGGAATGGCGCAGCGATCCGACGAGATCGACGAAGGACTCCGGCGCCATGATGGTCGGCGTGCCGCCGCCGAAATGGATGTGCCCGACCTGCAGCCGCCGGCCGATCTGGCGCGCCACCATGTCGACCTCGCAACGTAGTGCCGATTCGTAGACCGCAATCGGCTCGTCGCGTTTGGCGACCATGGTGTTGCAGCCGCAATACCAGCACATCGAGCGACAGAAGGGCACGTGCAGGTACAACGATGCCGTCGCGCTTGCTGGTATCGCGCGCAGCCATTCTGCGTAGGTGGACGGGCCGACCGCGTTGGAGAAATGAGGCGCCGTGGGATAGCTGGTGTAGCGCGGGAGGCGCTCCTGTCCGTAGCATGCTGCAAGATCTGGTCTCATGTCCTGCCTGTCACCTGAGCGTGTCGACCTGGGGTTCGGAGGTTCTTGACACAAGGCAAGAGGGACGACCTTGAGCTTTCTCAAGGCGCGGCCGGCAGATACCCTGTTGGAGCAGTAGAACGCCGGTGATCACCGCGGACTTTGCGCTTCCTCAAAGTGGCCGGCTCATTTCCCGTCATCATCGATTCATCGACGATTCGAGGAAACCGCAATGGAAGCTATGCAACTGCTGATCCGTTCATTTGCTCTCCTCGCCGGCATCCGCGGCCATATCCCCCAGTCCGACGGCTTCGAATCGTTCCGCGACGAGTCGGGGCCCACAGGCCTGCTCGGCAACATCGCCATGTTCATGACCACGGTGTTCTGCATCGCCGCGGCAGTGGCCTTCATCGTGTTGCTGGCGGTGCGCTGGCTGAGCTGACGAGTTCAGGAGCCCATCGTCGATCGGTCCAGAGCCGTGCTCTGAAGCGCGCATCATAGCGCCCGCGATTCTCGTGCCGTATGGGCAAACGGACAGATCCCATCTTATCGCGTCGTCGCGCGGGACAGTCCGACCCGCTTTGCTCCGCACCCTGTCCGGCCTCCCAAGAAACTGCGCGCCGATGCAACTCATTCGCGCGCTGCGCGGGCGCAGCCGCGCCAAATTCGCTCAAAATCCGCCGCCTGATTCCGCAATTGCGAAGTTGCTTGTTGCAGCACAAACAAGCCGAGTTCCAACGGGAGCATGGTGATTGCGGCACTACAACAGATCCAATGAAGGAGCGATCCATGTTGACCCGCCGCACCGCCATGTTCAGTGCAGCCATCGCCGCGATGATGCTTGCGGCTCCCGCGATGGCCGAGGACCTCAAGCTGCCGCGCCAGAAGGTCGATCTGGTGGCTCCGCCGTTCGTGCATGCGCACGAGCAGGCGACGAAGCAGGGGCCCAAGATCATGGAGTTCAAGCTCGTGGTCCAGGAAAAGAAGATGGTGATCGACGAGAAGGGCACCACCTTCCAGGCCATGACGTTCAACGGCTCGATGCCAGGCCCGCTGATGGTGGTCCATGAGGGCGACTATGTCGAGGTGACCCTGGTCAATCCCGCGACCAACAGCATGCCGCATAACATCGACTTCCACTCCGCGACCGGAGCGCTGGGCGGCGGCGCGCTGACCCTGGTCAATCCGGGCGAACAGGTCGTGCTACGCTGGAAGGCGACGCGGACCGGCGTGTTCGTCTATCACTGCGCCCCCGGCGGACCGATGATCCCCTGGCATGTCGTCTCCGGCATGAACGGCGCCGTGATGGTGCTGCCGCGCGACGGTCTCAATGACGGCCGCGGACACGCGCTGCGCTACGATCGCGTCTACTACATCGGCGAGCAGGACCTCTACGTCCCGCGCGACGAGAAGGGAAACTTCAAGTCCTACGACTCGCCCGGCGAAGCCTATAGCGACACCGAGGAGGTCATGCGCAAGCTCACGCCGACCCATGTGGTGTTCAACGGCAAGGCCGGCGCGCTCACCGGAAAGAATGCGCTCACGGCCAATGTCGGCGAGAACGTTCTGATCGTGCACTCGCAGGCGAACCGCGACAGTCGTCCGCATCTGATCGGCGGCCACGGCGACTATGTCTGGGAGACCGGCAAATTTTCCAACGCGCCGGAGACCGGGCTCGAGACCTGGTTCATCCGGGGCGGCTCGGCAGGCGCCGCGCTCTACAAATTCCTGCAGCCCGGCATCTACGCCTACGTCACCCACAACCTGATCGAGGCGGCCAATCTCGGCGCGACGGCCCATTTCAAGGTCGAAGGCAAGTGGAATGACGACCTGATGACGCAGGTCAAGGCCCCGGCGGACATTCCGACCGGCACGACGAACTGATCGGCCCTGGGGGCCGGCGTATCCGGCCCCCACTCTCCTGAGTGTGCTGCCATGCTGCTCGCTTTCAAGCTCAAGCTCACCATCGCCTGCGTCGTCGGATTGGCTGGCCCGACCGCAATGGCACCGATCCTTGCCGATCTGCCAAACCGGGTTGCGGACTTCGACGGCCCCGCCCTCACCGAGATCGCACCTGGTACGATCAGCTACCGCGACTCCGGTGACCATCTCCGCAGCGGGCGGCAGGCCGAAGCGCCCATCACGACGGTCCGCTTTGATCATCCGCTGACGATCATGACGAACCAGGTCAGTGCCGCGGACTACCACGCCTGCGTCGAAGCGCATGCGTGCCGCGCGCTCGATCGCAACGTTCCCATCGCCAGCGATCGCCCGGCCGTGCAGGTGAGTTGGCATGACGCGGTGGCCTACGCCGAATGGCTCTCACACCGGACCGGCCACAGCTATCGTCTGCCGACCGATACCGAGTGGGCCTATGCAGCGGGCAGCCGCTTCAAGGACGATGGCGTCTCGATCGACGACGCCGATCCCTCCCGACGCTGGATTGCCCGCTACGAGCGGGAAGCCGCGCTGCAAGAGGACTCCGAGACGCGCGGCTTCGGCAGCTTCGGCATCAACGAGCACGGCATTGCCGACCTCGCGGGTAATGTCTGGGAGTGGACCTCGACCTGCTTCACACGCAAGATGCAGGATAGTGCAGGTCGCGTCACCAAGACCGTCAGCAATTGCGGCGTGCGGCTGGCCGAAGGCGCGCATCGAGCCTACGTGACCGACTTCATCCGCGACGCGCGCGCCGGCGGCTGCGCCTCCGGCACGCCACCTGCCAATCTCGGCTTCCGGCTGGTCCGCGAACAGCCCTCATGGAGCCGCAGCATGACGCAGCGTCTCAGCCGGCTCCTCGGCGCCATTCGCGCCTGACGCGGCGTGCTCAGCGTTAAGCACGCTCGACAGCAACCCACGCCGGTGCCGGATCGGCGGTGCCCTGACACTGGCACAAATGACAGTCACGCAAAATCAACTTTCGATTGCGGGATGTAAGCTACAAACGTTAGAAATTTCCGTTGAGAGACGCGATGAGCGGACCAGGAGGCGAGTGTGAATTCTCGACATCCGCCGGTCTTCTTCACGTCCGACCTGCATGGTTACGGAATTGGCAACACCAGCTGGTTCGACGACGATTCGCCCCGCGCACTGGCTGGACGCTGCCTCATCGACGCGCTCGAATATCTGCGGACGTCGCCTAAATTCGCCGCCAAGGATTGGCACGTGGTGAATGCGGGCGCGGCGCGTCTCGTGCACCAATGTCTCACGGACGGCGCGCTGGCGCGCAAGGATATTCTCGATCGTGTGGCTCCCGCCATCGAACAGGTTTGCGCACGGATCGTCGCGAGCCGCCAATATCGCATTCCGTTCTATGGCGACGACTTCTGGGACTGGGCCAGTGTGGTCGACGGTTTGTGCGAGGTGCAGCAGGTTTCGGTGACGGCGGGCCAGGTGGCAAGACGCGAGCTCGACCAGTTTCGCAGGACCGTCCACATCCGCATGCCGAGCGGTCTCTCGGTCGGCGACCCCGAGCACGAATGGTTCGGACCGGCGATCGCAACACGCGCCTATCGTCTGCTGGATTCCCGCGCATCGGGAATAGATCCCGACCTGCGCAACGAGTTGCAGGCGCAATCGCTCGAACGCATCGAGCGCGGCAGGTATCGCGGGAGGCAGGTGACCCCGTGGCAACTGAGCTGGCACTACGGTCAGGTCGTCGGCGAATTTCAGCGTGCCGCCAGCGAGCAGGCCGCCGAGCTGGCTGATTTTGCGTGGCTCGCCGTTCCGCTCGAACTTGGCAAGCGCGCCCAGGTTCTCGCGCGCATCCTGCAAGGAGCCTACGCCGTCAAGGACCGCAGAACCGTCCTGCAGGCATTGGAGGAGCTCTACCGTTGCGAGACACCCGGCCGCCCGCTCGGCCAGGGCGTGATCGGCGCCGGCATCGAGGCCTCTCTGGACGTGCTCGAAGCGCTGTGGCAGCAGCTCGATGGTCGGGAGAAGGCCAGCATCAACGCGATGCTCGACGCGCTGCGATTTCTCCATGCCAAAGCCAACACGATCGGTTTCCTGGTCGAAACGCCGGAGGATATCGAAGCCCTGGTCCAGGCCATGGGCCCGGGCACACTGATTGAACAGCGCAACGCGGCGCGCGCCATCATCAGGCATTCCTGCTTCCATGCGGTCGTGTGCCTCGGGCGATCGATGGCCGAGGTGGCGAGCGCGGCCGCCGTGGCGATCGAAGAGCATGGGGCGCAGTGGCTGATCATGCCGGGACGGGCCGAAGCACTGGGCCCGAATCTCCCGCACGCGGCCCGCGGCCCGCGATTCGTCGGCGCCGGCCCCGGTGATCTCGTCATTGCCACCGCGGTCGCGCCATTCCGGATTCAGATCAAGCTGCGCGACGCGCTCAGCATTGCCGAGCCGCCCTTGGTCGATGACAGCGGAATGATCATTCCGGCCGATCCCGAGCTTTGCCGCCTCGCGCACGAGGCCGCGGATGGCATGCTGGATGACATCGGCGTGTTCTTCGAAGGAATGACGGTGACGTGCGATGGCGACGGCACGAATGCCGAGATCTCGGCAGCGTTTCCAGGCGCGCTTGCGACGGATAACATGGCCTATGCGATGGGGCTGATCTGCCTCAGCCGCAGTGTGCCGTGTCTCATCATTCAGGGGCTGGCGGAGACCGCGCAGTCCGCCGCTGCGAGCCCGCCGCGGCGAGCGGCATGCCGGCTCGCCGTCAAGGTCGCGGAGATGCTGTGCCGGCGCTGGTAGCCGCGCCCTCAGGCATTCTTCAGCGCGACCCGGAACTCGGCTTCGGTCTTGGCCTTGACCTCGTCGAGCGTCACGCCGTCGGCGAGCTCGATCAGGGCCATGCCGTCATTGCCGTGCTTGTCGATCGTGAACACCGCCAGATCGGTCACCACCATGTCCACCACGCGCTCGCCGGTCAGCGGCAAGGTGCACTGCTTGAGCAGCTTCGGGCCGTCCTTGGCGCTGTGCTCCATGACCACGACCACGCGCTTGACGCCGGCGACGAGATCCATCGCGCCGCCCATGCCCTTCACCATCTTGCCGGGGATCATCCAGTTGGCGAGATCGCCGTTCTGGGCGACCTGCATGGCGCCGAGGATCGACAGGTCGATGTGGCCGCCGCGGACCATGGCGAAGGATTCGGCTGACGAGAAATAGCTCGTGATCGGCAGCTCGGTAACGGTCTGCTTGCCGGCATTGATGAGGTCGGGATCCTCCTCGCCCTCATAGGGGAACGGACCCATGCCGAGCATGCCGTTCTCGCTCTGCAGCGCGACGTCGACGCCCGGCGGAATGAAGTTGGAGACCAGCGTCGGAATGCCGATGCCGAGATTGACGTAGTAGCCGTCCCGCAGCTCCTTGGCGGCGCGCGCCGCCATCTGCTCTCGCGTCCAGGCCATCAGACTTCCTCCCCGGCTGCGGCGGCGGCTTCACGTTTGCGCACGGTGCGCTGCTCGATGCGCTTGAGCGCAGTTCCGACCTGGATGATGCGCTTCACGAAGATGCCCGGCGTATGAATATGGTCGGGATCGATCTGGCCGGCCGGCAGCAGATGCTCGACCTCCGCGACCGTCACCTTGGCCGCAGTGGCCATCATCGGATTGAAGTTGCGCGCGGTCTTGCGGTAGACGAGGTTGCCGGCGGTGTCGCCCTTCCAGGCGTGCACGATCGCCAGATCGGCAAACAGACCGCGCTCCATCAGATATTTCTCGCCGTCGAACTCCCGCACCTCCTTGCCCTCCGCGACCAGCGTGCCGACGCCGGTCTTGGTGAAGAAGGCCGGGATGCCGGCGCCGCCAGCGCGGATGCGCTCGGCCAGGGTGCCCTGCGGGCAGAATTCGAGCTCCAGCTCGCCGGCCAGATATTGCTGGGCAAACAGCTTGTTCTCGCCGACATAGGACGAGATCATCTTCTTGATCTGCCGCGTCTCCAGCAGCCGGCTCAGGCCGATGCCGTCCACCCCGGCATTGTTGGAGATGACGGTGAGATCCTTCACCCCGGACTCGCGAATGGCGTCGGACAGGGTTTCTGCGATGCCACAAAGACCAAACCCACCCGACATGATGGTCATGCCGTCCTTGAGGAGGCCGGCAAGGGCGGATTTGGCGTCCGGATAGACCTTGTTCATACGGGAATGACCTGATGGAGAGCGGCGACCGCGCGGATATCGACCGGATTATTAGGCGAAATCTTCGCAATGCGTCAATGATGCCTTCCCAACGCGCACATCCTGCTTTAGCTGTCGCACCAGCCTGCGCCTCCGTGGCGATCCGGAGTCCGGAATATCAGGGCTCCGCCGCAATCCGGCCACACCGGCGGCGTGGCCTTGAAAGCGTCAAGAAAGCGCATCAAGTTGTTGATGTTGGCAGGGGTTTTCGGCGCACCCTGCCCATCCCGCGTAACCAGCGATCCGACGATCCCAGGACATGTCCGTGACCATGGCCCAAGGAATGAGGCGCCTCGGCACACCGATCGCGGTGCTGCTGGGCATCGCGTTCGTGGCTCTGCTCGCGAGCTCCTGGCTGGTCAATCGCGAGGCACTGCGGCAGGCGGTGGAGAGCCAGATCCGCGCGGTGACCGGCCTCGAGCTCGTCGTCAAGGGACATATCGACGTCTCCTTGTTTCCGGGCAGCTATGTCTCGTTCCACGATGTCGGCCTGAAGGGCAGCGGCACCGAGGATCCGGCCCTGCGCGTCGACGTGCTGACCGCCAATCTGCAGTTGTTGCCGCTGCTGCTGCAGCGGTTCGAAATCGCCGATGTCATGATGCTGCGGCCGCAGATCAACGTCACCCGCGAGGCCGACGGCAACAGCAACTGGACGCCCTTCATCGAGACCATCGCGCGCACGATGCGTCCGGGGCCCGACAGCCAGATGTCGTTCTCCGAGATCCGCATCCAGGACGGCATCCTGGTCTACGAGGACACCGACCACCACGCTTCCGAGCGGCTCGACGATATCGACCTGTCGCTCGCCTGGCCGTCGATCTCGCGCTCGTTCGCGGCGACCGGGCAGTTCGATTGGCGCGGCCAGCGCATCGAGGGCTCCATCAGCGTCAGCGACTTCCTGGCTGCGCTGTCGGGGGACCGGTCCGGCTTGAAGATGCGGCTCGCCAGCGCGCCGCTGAAAGTCGCCTTCGACGGCACGGTCGCGAACCGCACCAGCGCGCTGATGGAAGGCATGCTGACGGTGGATAGCCCTTCGCTCCGCGATGCGCTGCGCTGGACGGGGCAGACGCCGCTCGGCGGCGGCGGCTTCGGGCGCTTCGCCTTGCGCGCCCGTGCCAACGTGGTCGGCGCCTCGATCGCTCTCACCAATGTCAACGTCGAACTCGACGGCAACACCGCCGAAGGCGTGATGACCTACGCCAATAACGGCCGGCAGACGCTGCAGGCGACGCTGGCGGCCGACGCGCTCGACTTCACCCCCTACATCTCGACGGTCCGGCTGCTGGCCAATGGGGCCCGCGACTGGAATCGGCAACTCTTCGACCTCAAGGCCTTGTCCACCACTGACCTCGACATGCGGCTATCGGCCGCAAAGGTCACGGTCGGCTCCTCGAAAATCGGACGTACGGCCTTCGGCGCCAACCTGCGCAACGGCGTGCTCGCCCTCTCGGTCGGCGAGGCGCAGATGTATGGCGGCGTCGTGCGCGGCTCGTTCGGAATCGCCCGCGCCGACACCGTGGCCGACGTGAAGGCTGAGCTGCAATTCAACGATGTCGATCTGCAGGCCTGCGCCAACGAGATGTTCGGCGTGTCGTCGCTGTCGGGACGCGGCAATCTCAACGTCTCGCTGACGGCTTCGGGCTCGAGCCCGTTCGGGCTCGCCCAGTCGCTCGACGGCAGCGCCAACCTGCAGGGCCGCGATGGCGCGATCTCCGGCTTCAACGTCGAGCAGCTCCTGAAGCGCCTCGAGCGCAGCCCGCTGTCGCGCGGCGGCAATTTCCGCTCCGGTTCGACGCCTTACGATTCGCTGACGATCGCGGTCAAGTTCTCCGAGGGCATCGCGACCGCGGAGGACATCCGCGTCGAGAGCCCGACCGCGCGCATCACGATGACCGGTACGGCCTCGGTGCCGACACGGGAATACGATTTCAAGGGCGTCGCGAGCCTGCTGTCGTCCGGCAACGGCAGCAACGGTTTCGAACTGCCTTTCGTCGTCCAGGGCCCCTGGGAAGATCCGCTGATCTTTCCCGATCCGGAAAGCCTGATCCGCCGCGCTCCGGCCGCCGCCCCTCTGCTCGATGCGGTCAAGGACCGCAAGACGAGGGATGCGGTGCGCTCGGTGTTGGAACGATTCACCGGCGGCGGATTGCGCCCGGCGCAGCCGGACACTGCGCCGCAGGCTGACGCCCCGACGGGCGACCCTCCCACCAAGCAGAACTGACCGACGCGGCTTGCTTCGCGTGCCGATACGCGGCCGCCGTCACGACCTATGTCTGATATATTACTTCTGGATCACGTCGGGTCCCTGGGCTAGTGTCCGGCCGCAACCGATCAAGCAAGATCGGCGGATCAGGGAGAGACACGTGAAATCCAGGGGAATGGGTGCGCTTTCGATCGCAGTCGCAGCCGCCGGGCTTTTTTGCGCTGCAGCACCAGCCATCGCTCAGGACACCATCACGATCTGGTGGAGCAAGGGCTTCTACAAGTCCGAGGACGATGCGCTGCTCAACGTCGTCAAGAAGTTCGAGGCCAAGACCGGCATCAAGGTCGAGCTGTCGCAATACGCGATCCAGGACATGATTCCGAAGACGGTCGCCGCGCTCGATTCGGGCACCGTGCCCGACGTGGCCTATGCCGACACCTACGACGTTCAGGCCCAGGGCAAGTGGGCCTACGAAGGCAAGCTCGAGGATCTCACCGACATCCTGGAGCCGATGAAGTCGGCGTTCGCTCCGAACACGCTCGAGACCGCCTACCTCTACAACAACGTCACCAAGAAGAAGGCCTATTACGGCTTCCCGCTGAAGCAACAGAGCATGCACGTCCAGATCTGGGGCGACCTGCTGAGCAAGGCCGGCTTCAAGCAGAGCGACATCCCCACCAAGTGGGAAGACTACTGGACGTTCTGGTGCGACAAGGTGCAGCCGGCGGTCCGCAAGGCCACCGGCCAGCGCATGTATGGCGTCGGTCAGCCGATGGGCGTGGAATCCACCGACTCGTTCCAGTCGTTCTACACCTTCATGGACGCCTACAACGTCAAGCTGGTCGACGACGACGGCAAGCTGCTGGTCGACGACCCCAAGGTGCGCGACGGCCTCGTCAAGGCGATGAAGGATTATACCGACACCTACATCAAGGGCTGCACGCCGCCCTCGTCCACGACCTGGAAGGATCCGGACAACAACGTCGCGTTCCACAACAAGACGATCGTGATGACCCACAATTTCACGATCTCGATCGCGGCCAAGTGGTTCGAGGACTCCACCAACCCGGCGCTGACGCCCGAGCAGCGCGCGGCCGGCAAGAAGGCCTATGAGGAGGACATCATCACCGCGTCCTTCCCCAACAAGCCGGACGGCACGCCGATCAAGTACCGCTCCGACGTCAAGACCGGACTGATCTTCGCCAATGCTCCTCACAAGGCGCAGGCCAAGGAATTCATCAAGTTCCTGATGCAGGAGGAGAACCTCGGCCCCTACATCGAGGGCGCGCTGGGCCGCTGGTTCCCGGTGACGACCGCAGGCCAGAAGAGCCCGTTCTGGCAGGCCGACCGCCATCGCAAGGCCGTTTACACCCAGTTCACCGGCGGCACGACGCCGTTCGACTTCACCAAGAACTACAAGTTCACGATCCTCAACAATGAGAACGTCTGGGCCAAGGCGATGAACCGCGTGGTCAGCGAGAAGGTGCCGGTCGAGAAGGCCGTCGACGAGCTGATCGCGCGGCTGAAGGAGGTCGCCGGCTAGTCTCTCGCCTCGCGAGGCACTAGCTCGAGATCCTGACAACGACAACAAAACCCGGCCGCAGCGCATGCGGCCGGGATGGCTTATAGGCGGGAAGAGACGACCCGGGAAAAACGACCATGGCGATCACGCTCTCAGCTTCCGATTCCGCACTCGCGGAGGCGCCGCGCCCGGTGCTGCTCACACCGTCACAGGTGTGGGGCATCGTCATGCTTGCCCCCTATCTGCTCGTCTTCCTCGCCTTCGTCGTCTATCCCGTCGGCTACGGCCTGTGGCTCGCCCGGGAGCCGGCCAGCTATGTCGCGCTGTATAACGACCCCATCTTCGCGCGCGCCGCCGTCAACACGCTGATCTTCCTTGTGGTCGGCATCAATCTGAAGATGGTGATCGCACTGTTCCTGTCCGGCTTCTTCATTCAGCAGCGCGGCTGGATCAAATGGCTGTCGGTCATCTTCATCCTTCCCTGGGCGGTGCCTTCGATCCCGACCATCCTGTCGGTGCGCTTCATGCTCAATCCCGAATGGGGCGTCGTGAACCAGCTGATCTTCAAGTTCACCGGCGATGACGGCCCGAACTGGCTGAACGATCCGACGGTCGCGCTGTCGATGGCGATCGGCATGCACATCTGGAAATCGCTGCCGTTCTGGACCCTGATCCTGATGACCGGGCGGCTTGCGATCTCGCAGGACCTGTTCGAGGCCGCCGAGGTCGACGGCGCCACGTGGTGGCAGAAGTTCCGCTTCATCACCTGGCCGTCGATGCAGACGCTCTACATCACCTGCACGCTGCTCTCGATGATCTGGACGCTCGGCGACTTCAACAGCGTCTATCTCCTGACCGGCGGCGGTCCCGCCGATCTCACCCACGTGCTGGCGACGCTCGGCATCCGCTATCTCCGGCTCGATCAGCTCAGCCTCGCGATGGCCTCGATCGTCTGCGCGATGCCGCTGGTGCTCCCCCTGGTCTATTTCATGATGAAGCGGTTGTCGCGATGAAGCTCCCCACCCTGCGCGAAGTCGGCACCGAGGCCCGGCTGCTGCTGATCGGCATCCCCGTCTTCATCTGGACGATGATCCCGATCTACCACATGTTCCTGTTCGCGATCTCGCCGAAGGAGGACGCGTTCTCGGGCAAGCTGTGGCCGGACCATCCGACGCTGCACAATTTCTCGATCGTGTTCCACCAGCAGCATTACTTCCTGCGCGATTTCTGGATCCAGTTCGGCAACTCCGTCATCATTGCCGCCGCCGTCGGCGCGCTGACCCTGGTGATCGCGACTTGCGCGGCTTACGCCATCTCGCGCCTGCGCGTGCCCGGCAGCCGGGTGGTGATGAACCTCGCGCTGTTCACCTATTTCATCCCGGCGGCGTTCCTCGCGGTGCCGATGTATCGCACCATGGGCAAATACGGCCTGCTCAACAACGACTGGTCGCTGATCCTGGCGATGGTGACGATTGCCTCGCCCTACGCGATCTGGGTGCTGAAACAGGCCTCCGACAAGCTGCCGGTCGAGCTGGACGAGGCCGCCGTCATGGATGGCGCCAGCCCGCTGCAGATCTTCCGCCTCGTCTATGTGCCGCTGATGATGCCCTCGCTGGTCGCGATCGGAACCTATGCGGTGCTGCTGGCCTGGAACGAGTACCTCTACGCGTTCCTCCTGCTGTCGAACGACAAGGATATCACGCTGCCCGTGGCGCTCGGCAACTTCCTGGCCGCCGACGATTCGCCGTGGGAGCTCCTGATGACCACCGGCTTCATCTACGCGCTGCCGCCCGCGGCGGTCTATTATGCCTTCAAGCGCTACATGGTGGGCGGCCTGACCGCCGGCGCCGTGAAGTCGTGACGGAGCGATGAGGGTCGGATTTCGTCAGGGACGGTTCGCCGACGCTTCGCGGCCGAACTGGGACGACGACGGGCCGCGGCCCATCGACTGGTTCGCCTGGTATCCGGCCGCGGATAGCGCGATCGAAGCAGCGCTTCCGGTCGCCCCATGGCCGCAAGGATGGTTCGAGGCGGGACCTGCGGCGCTGGATGCGCCGCTCGGTCCCAACGGGACTTGCCCGCTCGTCGTGTATTCGCATGGCACCGGCTGCAACGGCCTGCAGTTCGAATGGCTGGCGCGCGAGCTGGCGTCCCGCGGCTTTGTCGCGGTCGCCGTCAATCATCATGGCAACAGCAACGCTGAACCCTACCGGGCAGAGGGCTTCCTCTGCTCATGGGAACGCCCGCGCGACATGTCCTTGCTGATCGACCACATCGCCACTCATCCCGATTTCGAAGGCCGTATCAACCCCGACCGCATCTACGCCGTCGGCTATTCGCTCGGCGGCGTCACCGCCACCGCCTTGCTCGGCGCCATCATGCTCCGCTCGCCGTTCGAGCCGGGCGCCAATCTGGGCCGCGGACCGCGCGAGTTTCCCGATCTCGTCGATCATCTGCCGCGGCTGATGGAGAAGAGCCAGATCTTTCGCGACTCCTGGGGGCGGATGTCGGCCTCCTATCGCGATCCCCGCATCAAGGCCGCGCTGCTGCTGGCGCCGGGCCGATCGGTGCAGGGCTTCTCCGACGAGAGCGTCGCCGCGATCAGCGTACCCGCACGCATCATGGTCGGCGGTGGGGACGCCCTGCTGCCATCCGCGCGCTGGCTGCATGAGCGGCTCAGCGGCAGCACCTTTGATGTCGTTGCCGACGAGGCCGGCCACTATGTGTTCCTGCCGAAGAGCACCGCGCTCGGACGCAGCGCCGACCCGGCGTGCTGCGTCGATCCGCCGTCGGTCGACCGCGGCGCGATCCACCGCACGGTTGTGGCCGCCGCGTTGCATCTGTTCGAGGCCTGAGCGACGCTGCCGCAGCATTCTCCGTCATTTTGAGCGTAGCAAAGCAATCCAGAGTCCTGGCGCGGCCCTGGATTGCTTCGCTACGCTCGCAATGACGACTTCTATAGTGGCGCAGCGCTCTCGCCGCGATCACTCGACAGCTTTGAAGCTAACGACGCCACGACGATCACCACGGCAATCAGCCCGATCACCAGCGTGCAGATCGCGTTGATCTCCGGCTTCACCCCGAGCCGTACTTCCGAATAGATCCGGATCGGCAGCGTCGCCGAGCCCGGGCCGGTGGTAAAGCTCGCGATCACGAGATCGTCGAGCGACAGCGTGAAGGCGAGCATCCAGCCGGCGACCACCGCCGGGGCGATCAGTGGCAAGGTGACCATCACGAACGCGCGCAAGGGATCGCAGCCGAGGTCCATCGCGGCTTCCTCCAGGCTGCGGTCGAGCGAGACCAGCCGCGACTGTACGATCACCGCAACGAAGCACATCGTGAGGGTCGTGTGGGCGAGCGTCACCGTCCAGAAGCCGCGCTCGGCCTCCAGCGCCACGAACAGCAGCAGCAGCGACAGGCCGGTGATCACCTCGGGCATCACCAGCGGCGCATACAGCATGCCGGAGAACAGCATGCGGCCGCGAAATCCCTGGCCGCGCGACAGCGCCACCGCGGCAAGGGTGCCGAGCAAGGTCGCCACCGTCGCCGAGGTGGCGCCGACCTGCAGGCTCATCCAGGCTGCATCGATCATCGCGCGGTCGTTGAAGAACTCGTGGTACCAGCGCAGCGACCAGCCGCCCCAGACCGTGACCAGCCGCGAGGCGTTGAACGAATAGATCACCAGGATCAGGATCGGGAGGTAAAGAAAGGCGAGCCCAAGCGTCAGCGAGGCGACGTTGAAGCGCGACAGGCGGGAGGGACTAGGCACGATCTCCTCCTCCCTCAATCCCAGTGAAACCCTCTCCGTTCCCTCCCCCCTTGTGGGGGAGGGTCAGGGAGGGGGGCACCCAGCAAAGACCGCCGATGCGGACCCCCACCCCCAACCCCTCTCCGCAAGGGGGAGGGGAGCGAGAGAACGTGCCTTGCTGTACGCCATCCATCACCTGCTCTCCTCCAACTGCCGGCGCTGCAGCCGGTCGTAGAGCAGAAGCGGAAGCAACAGCACGACCAAGAGGACCACGGCGATGCTGGAGGCCACCGGCCAGTCCTTGTTGGTGAAGAATTCAAGCCACAGCGTCTGGCCGATCATCAGCGATTTCGAGCCGGCGAGCAGATCGGGAATGACGAACTCGCCGACGATCGGAATGAAGCACAGCAGCGCGCCGGCGCCGACACCCGGCAGCGACAGCGGAAACGTCACCAGCCAGAAGGTCTGGCGCGGCGAGGCGCCGAGATCGGCGGCGGCCTCTTCCAGGGCCGGCTCCAGCTTCGTCAGCGTCGCAAACAGCGGCAGGATCATGAAGGGCAGATAGGAATAGACGATCCCGACATACATCGCGCTGTCCGTCGACAGCCACACCACCGGCGCGGACACCAGATGCAGCGCGAGCAGGATCTGGTTCAACAGGCCGTCATGCTGCAGGATGTTGACCCAGGCATAGATGCGAATCAGGAACGAGGTCCAGAACGGGACGATGACCAGCATCATCGCGATGCCCTGCCAACGCCTGGGCAGCCGCGCCATGCCATAGGCGATCGGGTAGCCGATCAGGAGCAGGATCGCGGTCGACGTCGCCGCGACGACGACGCTGCGCAGATAGGACGCGAGATACAGATCGTCCGACAGCAGCAGACGGAAATTGTCGAGCGACAGCGCCGCAAATGCATCCCGAAGCGACGACAAACCATCAGCCAGCGAGAACACCGGCGTATAGGGGGGCTGCGCGATCGCAGTCTGCGACAGGCTGATCTTGGCGACGAAGGCGAACGGCACCAGGAAGAACAGCACCATCCAGACGTAAGGCGCGATCGCCGCAAATCGCGCCGGACGCGAGAAGATGCGGCGCGCGCTCATCGCTCCAGCACCACGCAATCATCGGGCGTGAACCAGGCCACGACGCGCTGGTTCAGCCCATAGCCGTCGGCGTCGAGCCGGGCCGTGTTGGCTTGCGACGCGTGCAGGACAGCGCCGCCGTCGAGCTTGATCTTGTACACGGTCTTGCCGCCGAGATAGCTCGCATCGGAAATGGCGCCCTCGACACAGTTGATCGCTGCGGCATCAGCCGCCGGCCGGCGAAGCGCGAGGCGGATCTTCTCGGGACGGATCGCGACTGCGACCTTGCTCTCGCTGATCGGAGTGACGGGTTGCGCTGCGGCGAGCTCGCCGGCAGCGGCGGTCGTGATCCGGAGCCGGTGCGACTCACGCGCGGTCACCTCGCCCTCGAACAGGTTGATGTCGCCGACGAACTCCGCGACCCACCGCGACACGGGCTCTTCATACAGGCGGCGCGGTGCAGCGACCTGCTCGAGCCTTCCCGCGTTCATTACCCCGATCCGGCTCGCCACCGTCATCGCCTCCTCCTGGTCGTGGGTGACGATGATGAAGGTCATGCCGAGCTTGCGCTGCAGCTCCATCAGCTCGAACTGCGTGCTCTCGCGCAGCTTCTTGTCGAGCGCCGCCATCGGCTCATCGAGCAGCAGCACCTTCGGCCGGCGCGCCAGCGAGCGTGCCAGGGCGACGCGCTGCTTCTGTCCTCCGGACAGTTGATCGGGCTTGCGCTTCTCCAGGCCTTCGAGCCGGACCAGCGCCACCATCTCCGCGACGCGGGTGGCGATCTCGGCGCGCGGCATGCCGGCGCGCTTCAGGCCGAAGGCGATGTTGTCGCGCACGTTCAGATGCGGGAACAGCGCGTAGTTCTGGAACATCATGTTGATAGGCCGCTGATGCGGCAGCACCTGCGCGATCTCCTCGCCCGATAGCAGGATGCGCCCTTCATCCGGCGTCTCGAAGCCGGCCAGCATGCGCAGCAAGGTCGTCTTGCCGCAGCCGCTGGGGCCGAGCAGCGCGAAGAACTCGCCGGCTCGGATGTCGAGCGAGACGCCGTCGACGGCGCGGAAGCTGCCGAAGGTCTTGACGACGTTCTCGATCCGCAGGATCGGCGGCTGAGGATCGGGGCGCGGTTCCGGCAGTGCTGATGCCGCCGACTCCTCGGCGGGCGCTGGATTTGCGATGTCGTCAGCCATGTCCTGATCAAATCACCCTGCCCGGCCACAACGCCCGGCCGGTCGGCAAGCTAGCCGCCCATGGATTGCAGCTCAACCGCACGGGCCGGACTATCCCCGCTCGCGTCAGCGGCCTGCGGCGAGCCCCGGCCACAGGCGACCGTCGCCATGAACGCGGCGAGCGCATCGCGTTCGGCAGCGGGAAGCGTCAGGCCCAGCTTGGTCCGCCGCCATAGAACGTCGTCGGGAAACCGCGCCCACTCGCGCGTCATGAGGTAGCGGACCTCCGCCTCCGTCAGCTTCGGCCCGAACGCCTGTCCGAGATCGGCCCGGCATCTCGCCCCGCCGAGGATCTCCGCCAGCCGGGTGCCATAGGCGCCGACCAGCCGCCGGGCCTCGGCTTCGCCGAGAAAGCGCCAGCGCTCCCGTGCGTCGTCGACGAGATCCTCGAACCGATCCCAGGCGAAATCGCCACCCGGAAGCGGCGCGCTCGCAGTCCAGCGCGGCGACATCGGGTAGAAGCGCGCAAGCCGCGAGACCGCCCGCTCGGCCCGGTGCCGGGCTGTCGTGACATCGCCGCCGCACATGGTCAGGAGCGGCGCCTTGGCGGGCTCCTTGGCGCGGCCGGCATCAAGGCTCACGATCGTTTCCAATTCCCCGCTGTCGGCAGCACGCAGCACCATCATGTTGGCGCCGGACACGCTCCGGACCACATCCGCGGGCTGGACGTCCGAGCGGAAATAGCGGTTCGCCGCCTTGCAGAGATAGGCCACGTCTGCCGCCGGCACCGCCACCACGGCTGGGTCGCCCTTGAAGCCGTGGGCCACCGTGCCGATCAGGGTGAAATCTTGCTCGTAGGGCTGGGCAAAGATCAGCCTTCCATCCGAATTCTGAAACACGTAGACCGCTTCGACATCGAACAGCCGCGGCACGATGATCTGGCTGACCTGCCGCGCGGTGACCCGCGGCGGCGGCTGACGCAGCACGGTTTCCGCCGTCGAGACGCTCCACGCGCCGGTGGCGTTGGCGAGCGCGCGCGAGGTGACGATGCGGCGATGGCCGCGGTCGATGATGGCGAGCCGCCATAGATGGTCACGGTCGGCTCGCACGCAGCGGGCGCCGGTGCGGATCTCTGCGCCGCGCTCGGCGGCATCCATCGCGGTCAGAACCACCAGGCGGGAATCGTCGACCACGCAGTCGGAATAGTCGAACGCCGTCCCGATCGGACGCTTCAGGGCATCGCCGATCGGATGATGCGTGACGTCGAGCACCGACGCGGCCGGCAGCCGGTTGCGCGTAGCGAGGCGATCGTAGAGCCAGAGCCCTGCGCGCAGCTGCCATGGCGGCCGCTCATTGGCGTGAGCCGGAATCGCAAAGCGGATCGGCCGCACCAGATGCGGCGCGACCGTGAGCCAGACGTCGCGCTCGGCGAGCGCGCGGCGCACGCGCAGAAAGCCGCGGCGCTCCAGCGCCGCGAGGTCCCCGTGCACCAGCCGCGACGTGGCCGACGAGGCGGCGCCGCCAAGATCGCCCTGCTCGATCAGGATCACGCGCAAGCCGCGGCCGGCCGCATCGCGTGCCAGGCTGACGCCGTTCAGACCGCCGCCGATGATCGCAAGATCGTAGTCCGCCATACGCAAGGTCTTCGAGCGTGCCAGGGCGAATGATCGTAGACCGGCGGAAATGATTCTCGTAGCGGCCGAGCTGTCGTGCGCGCGGATAAATTCGCGCTGTTGCGCAACAGCCTCTGACCGGCGTGCCTGGTCAGCCCGTCTTGCGAACGGACGCGACGTCGTCGTCGTGAGCGCGACCGACAATGCCGTCGTATTTGTTGATCGGCAGGGGCTTGCCGAGCAGATAGCCCTGAACCGAGTCGCAGCCCTGCTCGGCGAGGAAGCCAAGCTGCTCGGGCGTCTCGACGCCTTCCGCCACGATCGACATGTTCATGCCGTGACCCAGACCGATGACCGCACGAATGATCGCCGCCGATTGCGGATTGCGGCCGATGTTCATGACGAAGGCGCGGTCGATCTTGATCTTGTCGAACGGGAATGCCTGCAGGTAGCTCAGCGACGAGTAGCCGCTGCCGAAATCGTCCATCGAGACGCGAACGCCGAGCGCCTTCAGCCGGCGCAGCAGCGCGACACCGCGATCGAAATCCTCGATCAGCACACCCTCGGTGATCTCGAGCTCGAGCCTGCCGGGTGCGAGCCCCGTCTCGATCAGGATCGAGTGGACCAGCGCAACGAGGTCGCCATGGACGAACTGGGCCGGGGACAGGTTGACCGCGACCTGCAGCGGCTTGGGCCACGACGCCGCCTCGCGGCAGGCCTCGCGCAGGATCCACTCGCCCATCTCGACGATGAGGCCGCTCTCTTCCGCAAGCGGAATGAAGTCGCTCGGCGGCACGAAACCCCGGACCGGGTGCTGCCAGCGCGCCAGCGCCTCGAAGCCGATGATCTCGCTGGCGTCGACCGTGCGGCCGGAGACGGCCTGCGGCTGGAAGTACAGCGACAGTTCGCCATGCTTGATCGCGACAGACAGCTCCTGATGCAGAACGCGGCGGTCGCGAATCTGCTGATCCATTTCAGGCTCGTAGAAGGTGATGCTGCCGCGCGATTTGGCCTTGGCGCGGAACAGAGCGGCACCCGCATTGGCGAGCAGCGACGCCGGATCCGAACCATTGTGCGGGAACACCGAGATGCCCGTCGTCAGCGCGGTGCGGATCGACTTGCCCTCGATCTGGAAGTCCACCGCGATCGCCGCCGCCAATTGCTCGGCCAGCGCCCTGCCCGTTTCCGGTTGCTTGCCGTCGATGATCAGCCCGAACTCATCGCCGGAGAGCCGCGCGACCACCCCGCCCCGGGCAACGGCATGGACGCGACGGGCGACCTCGATCAACAGCTTGTCGCCGATGGCGTGGCCGAAGACGTCGTTGACGTCCTTCAGGCCCTTGAGATCGACGTTCAGGACCGCGAACTCCTCGTCCGTATCCGCGCAGGCCTCGATCATCTGGCTCAGGGCCTGCAGGAACGCGGCGCGGTTCGGCAGATCGGTCAGGCCGTCGTGATAGGCCATGTGCGCCATCCGCGATTCGGTCTGGCGCCGGTCTGTGACGTCCTCATAGGTCTTGATGAGATATTGCGGCTCGCCGGTCTCGCCCAGCACGGTTGCCCGCCGGGTCAGGAACAGCCGCAGGCCGTCCTTGGTCGAGATCGGATGTTCCTCGGTCAGAAGGCCGCGCTTCTTGATGGCGGCTTCGTCGCGCGCCGTGATCAGTCTGGCCTCGCGCGGATTGAAGATGTCGGCGGTGGTCAGGCCCGTGGCGTCCTCGCGCTTGCGGTTGAGGATGATCTCGGCGCTACGGTTGGCGAGCAGATAACGGCCGTCGCTGACGCTCTCGACGATGAGCGAAACCGGAATGTTGTCGACAACCAGTTCCAGGAACTTCTTGCTGTTCTCCAGCTCGCGGCTCAGCGATCGCCGCTCCGTGGCATCGTCGAACAGCGCGATGAGGAATTGCGGTTCGTTCTTGTCGTTGCGTGCAACGACCCGGTGGGCGTCCAGGATGCGCTTCTCGTCACCGCGTTGAACCACGAGTTCGCTGCAATAGGTGGTGCCGGGCGCCAGCATCGCTTCGCGATCGGCAGCCGCGATGGCGGCCGCGGTCTCCTCGCCGAACAGGTCGCTCGGGCACCGTCCGATGATCTGATCCCGCGGCACCTGCGCGAACTGCTCGAACGCCCGGTTGGCGAAGATGTAGCGACCGTCCTCGATGTTCTTGGCGGCGACGCAGACGGGAACCTGATCGACCACCGATTCCAGGAACTGCTTGGTCGAGGCGAGTTCGCGCTCCAGCCGGTGCTGCACCGTACAGTCTTCATGGATGCCGATCGATCCTCCGGTGGGAAGACGGAAAATCTGGGCACGCACCACACGTCCGTCGGGCAGTTCGGTCAGGCACCCATCCGGTGCCCGCGCCTGGCGCGCATAGTCCTCGACCGTCAGATTGAGCAGGCCACGCTGCCGCCGCAACTCGACCAGATCCCGGCCGGTGCAACCGGGCGGAATGTCGGCCCGGCTCATGCCGTAGATCTCGAGAAAGCGATGGTTGTAGAAGACGACGCGGTTGGCGGCGTCCGTCAGCATCAGCCCCTGGCTCAGATTGTTGAGCGCGGAGCTGATGAAAACATTGCGCCGCAGTTGTGCTCGCTTGGCGCGCCGCAAGGCCGAATGGATCCAGATCACGACCGACGCGAGGAAGGCGCAGACGACAACGCCGGCGATCAACACCTTCCAGAGCACGTCCGGCTCGATGGTGGCCAGGTAGCCGGAGGGCGAGAAATCGGAGGAAGCGGCCCAGGCTCGGGTCGGCGCAGCCGCCCACGCTGCCATGGCGGCCACCGAGGCCGCAACGACACGCGCAGAAAACGCGTTTCGGTCGCTCGCCTGCCAATTCTTGCCAGCCATCAATCACCCGCGGTATTCGGCGACAGTATCTGGCTTCACCTATTGGGATCGGGTAAACGGGTTCTGCAAACTTCGAAAAAGACGAAGCAAATTTGGTCAATGGCGCCTTATGATGAATGGTTTGCTAAGGGCCCTCGCACTCCGGACCGGGGTTCCACCCACCAGGGATTGCAGCGAGGCATGACTTCTCCCAATCGTCTCAGGACTATGCATGGATAGAGTGGATTGCGTCGTCGTTGGCGCCGGCGTCGTCGGACTTGCCGTCGCACGTCAATTGGCGCGGGCCGGACGCGAGGTCATCGTTCTCGAGGCGGCCGAGGGCATCGGAACCGTCACTTCGTCTCGCAACAGCGAAGTGATCCACGCCGGCATCTACTACAAGGCCGGGAGCCTGATGGCCCGCTTCTGCGTGGCCGGCAAGCGCCTGCTTTACCGCTATTGCGACGACCATGGCGTGCCCTACCGCAATTGCGGGAAGCTGATCGTTGCGACCAATCCGGCCGAGACCGAGAAGCTGCAGGGCATCCGCGCGCACGCCGAAGCCAATGGTGTCGAAGGTATGCGGCTGCTATCCGGAATCGAAGCGCTGGCGCTGGAGCCGGCCCTGGCCTGTCAGGCTGCGCTGCTGTCGCCGTCCACCGGCATCCTCGACAGCCATGCCTTCATGCTGTCGCTGCGCGGCGAGATCGAGGACGCCGGCGGTGCCTTCGCCTTCCACACGCCGTTGCTGCGGGCCAAGGCGACCGGGGGATCAATCGAGGTCGATGCGGGCGGCGCGCAACCGATGACGCTGAGCTGCCGGCTGCTGGTGAACGCCGCCGGCCTCGACGCGCCCGAGCTGGCGCGGCTGATCGACGGCATGCCGTCGTCGCTGGTGCCGACGGCCTATCTCGCCAAGGGCAACTATTTCAGCTGCAGCGCCCGGGCACCGTTCAGCCGGCTCATCTACCCGGTGCCGGAACCAGGCGGCCTCGGCGTGCACCTCACGCTCGACATGGCAGGCCAGGCCAGATTCGGCCCCGACGTCGAGTGGATCGACCGGATCGACTATACGGTCGATCCGGCGCGCGCCGAGCGCTTCTACCCGGCGATCCGCAAGTACTGGCCGTCGCTGCCGGATGGGGCGCTGATGCCGAGCTATTCCGGTATCAGGCCGAAGATCGTACCGCCGGCCGTGGCGTCGCAGGATTTCGTCATTCAGGGCCCGCGCGATCACGGGGTGCCCGGACTCATCAATCTGTTCGGAATTGAATCGCCTGGATTGACGTCATCGCTCGCGATTGCGGCTCACGTGTGCGATCTCGCCTCGAGCTGAAGACCCCAGATATCGCGATGAACGGCGTGTCGCGATAGATGCGCCGGCAGACAACGCAGGCAGACAACGCAGGCAGATGCGTCCGCCTCATCGTATATCGCAACTAATTTGATTGGAGTTGCGTCTGGGATGGACTCGTCACCATCCCAGGCGCACGGTCTTACGATCAGATGATACGGCGGATGATGGTCACATGTCAGTGAAGTGTTTCGCTGGTTACCTGTCTCAAGCGCTCGATCTCATCCTTCACCATCAGCTTGCGTCGCTTCAGTTCGACAATTCGCAGGTCGTCCGTCGATGGATGCAGGAGAGCTTGATGCAATTCGTTTTCAAGAACTTTATGCTTACGCTCCAGTTCAACGAGATGCGCCTGAATGGCCATTCGAAACCTCCTCGGTAGGTGAACCTGAGATTCGACCAGGGCTAATGAGTGTACACAAGTCGCTTGACCTGTCGATGGGGCCAAAAGACCGCACATGCAAATTTGAGCGCCGTGTGTAACGAAGCGTGAGCAGATCCGGACGAATCTAAAGCCGGCGCCAACCCGAAATTCACGGGACAGCCGCACCGATCTCGAGGAGTGCGACTTGCTTATCAGCTTCGCAGGCGCAATATTTGCGCCCGCCTTCGCAAGGCTTTCCACTTCCTTCCGCTTTTTTGCTATCATAGATCATGGCTGACCAAGACGAGCGCGAACTGCAGGCCGAACTCGCGCGCCTGCAGCAGGAGCACCGCGATCTCGA
>BFBZ01000602.1_pt1 | contig 31971 bp, 30 predicted proteins | sample 1888401 | NCBI WGS metagenome assembly BFBZ01 (sample SAMD00112614, study PRJDB3348) | symbiont metagenome | host: Chara braunii
CGCGGCGCGATGCCGACTTCGTTGATGCGCATGTCCAGGGCGACACCCTGCCCGTACGTCGTGTAAACGCCGTGCGGATGCGGGTTGACCATGCCGACGGGCGGGAAGTTCCAGTACCGGCCGCGATGGCTGAAGGTATCGTGCGTCAGAGCCTTGACGACGACATCGACGAACTCGCTGAAATATTCCCGGTTGGCTTCGTCAGCCAGCGAATCCTTGTTCCATGGACCGACGGCATGGAGATCGTCCCGCACCTTGAAATTTTCGACCCAGCGGGCCTGATAGCCACGCACCAGGCCGACGCCGAAGCGGCCGCCCAGCATGTGATCCATGGTAGCGATGTCCTCGGCGACGCGCAGCGGATTGTGTGTGGTCGATACGAAGCCGCAGGTGATGACCCGCAGCCTCTTCGTGTGCTTGCCGATCCACATTCCCATCAGCCGCGGGTCGTTCGAGATCTCGAAGCCCTCGATCTGCAGATGGTGTTCTGGATGGCCAAAGCCGAAATACCCGGCATCGTCGGCGAACCGGGCGTACTCGGCGATCTCGTCGAGCATGCGCTGGTAAAGCTTCGGTTTGCGGCCGGCCATCCCGCCTTCGAGTTCAGCCCGCCGGCCAATCGTGCAATAGACGAAGAGGCTGAACTTCATGACGATCTCTCACGGCTCGAAGGCGGCTTGCCGGCAGTTGATGCCGAATCTCAGGACATGATGCCAGGGCCGGCTAGGCCGCCAAGCGGTAAAGCGTCGCGACGTTGTCGTGTAGGATCCGCTGACGCTGTCCCGCGTCGAGATGGGCGGCCTGTTCGGCGATCACGTCCTGGCTCCAGGGCCAGGTCGAGTCGCTGTGCGGGAAGTCGTTGGCCCACATCAGCTGATGCGGCGCCAGCATGTCGACAAGCTTAAAGGCGATGTAATCGTCCTGGAAGGTCAGGCTGATGTTGTCGCGGAAATACTCCGACGGCAGGCGCGGCAGCTCCTGTCCCTTCATCCAGTAGCGGTGGCGCTTGTAGGCGTGATCCATGCGGTACATGAAATGCGGCGCCCAGCCAGCGTCGGCTTCGACGCATACCACCTTTAGTTTCGGGTGGCGGGCGAACACGCCGCTGAATATCAGCATGCCCATGATGTCCTGACAGCCACGAATGATCGACAGGAACCCGTTGATCCGCGGGCCGCGGTGCTGATTTATGCTGTCGCTGCTCGACGTGAGGATGTGGAACGACAAAGGCATGTCGAGGGCGACGGCGGCTTCCCAAAGGGCATCGTAGGCCGGGTTGTCGTAGTCCAATTCGCCGGGATTGCCCGGCATCATGACGCCCTTGAATCCCATGGCCTTGATGCGCTCGAGATCGGCAACACCTTCCTTGATGGTACGGATTCCCGTTTGACCGATGCCGATCAGCCGGTCAGGGGCATGCACCGTGTACTGCTGGAGCCAGCGATTGTACGCATCAAAGCAAGCCTTCTTGTAATCCTGGTCAGGATGGTTGCAGAGGACCATGCCAACGGTCGGATAAATGATCTCCGCGCCGATGCCATCCCGGTCCTGATCGGCGAGACGGGCCGCCGGATCCCAACCGCCACGATGGAGGTCCTCGAAAAGCGCCCCTCCGACACGGATACTACTGGGCTCGACGCCCGCTGCCGCCACCAAGCCCATCGGGACGGTCTGCTTCATGCCTTCAACGACGTAGACGTCGCCGTACTTGGGGTCGCGGACTATGTGGGGCGCGCGGTCGCGATAGGCTGCCTCGATATGCTCGCGATAGCAATCCGGAGGCTCTGTGATATGAGAATCTGCGGAAATCGGCAGCTGCTTCATGGTCGTCTCCTATGTGATTCAGTTGATCAGGACTCACGCTTCCTGGAGGCAGAGCGCCTCGTGGACCGAGCGATGGAAATGCGCCAGCGCAGGCTCGTTGCGCCCGAACAGCAGGTGGTCTTGCGCGCCGGAATGGAAGCCACGCTGCATGTCTTCCCCAAGCGGGAAATCCTCGTGTTCCACCGTATCGAGCAGGATCTTCATGTTGCGATCCCAATGGCGCGTCGCCTTGTCGGTGAGGGCCGGCTCGGGGATGTAAAGGGACGCATGCATCACGCTCTCGTCCGGAGTCGCCCCCGGGTAAACGCGCCACGTCTCCATATGGTCACCCTGCCAAACCAGCACGGTATTCGGGAAGAGTGCGTAGACGACGGCGGTGTGCTTCAGCACGTCCCACTCGTCCTCCGGCGCTTCGCGCAGTGTCCGGAAGCCGGTGCGTGGCACCGCCATTCGAACGTGCCGGCCATAGGGATCGAAGGACGTGTGCGCACCCAGAAGCATCGAGGCGATCGAATTCCGATGAAGGATCTTGATATGGTAACCCTCCAGGAATGTGCCGATCACGAGCTTCCAGTTCATCGCTCGCCGCAGCGTACGCGTCTGGTAGTGGCTGTAGCGCTCGAACCCATAGGCCGCCATCTCCGGCGCGAGAGCATTCAGCAGCGTGTCGGGATCGAAGGGTTCGTCGCTACCTGGTCGCACCCAGATGAAGCCGTTGCGTTCGACGGCCGCCAATCGTCGAAGACTGCGCGCCGGCCGGTCGACTTCGCCGAACGCGTCGGCATCCAGAATGCCGAGGAGCCGCCCGTCGAGGCCATAGGCCCATCCATGATAAGGACAGGTGAAGGATCCTCCGGTTCGCGCGCAGCCTTGGGCAAGATCCGCTGTTGCCAGCTTGGCGCCGCGATGGCGGCACACGTTGAGAAACGCGTTTACTTTGCCGTCCTTTCCGCGGACCACAAGAATAGGGCGGCCGGCAAAGTCGTTGGTGAAGAAATCGCCGGGATTCGGCAGGTCGCCCGTCATGCCAAGGATGAGCGGATGGTCGCGGAACAGCAATTTGCGTTCGCGGTCCGCTTGATCCCGACAAATATAGTCACTCACCGGATTGGCGAAGGGCACCTCGCTACGCGCCTGTTCATCCTTGTCGATGTATTCGAACAGCGTACGACCAAGCTTGATCTGCTCTGCTTGTTCCATGGTCGATCCTCCTATCCGCCAAATAGCGCATGGCTATATAAATCTTGGTTCTCGACGGGCATGGAAAGCCGTCAATCCTTCGGAGACGTTCTCTGAGCGAAGCACGTCGACGACACAGCTGGCCTCATGCGCCAGCCCGTCCGACAACGCCTCGTCAAGGCCGGAACGGGCGAGCGACTTCATTGCCGCCACGGATTCGGGATTTCGGGTCGCCAGCGCCTGCGCATACGCCATGGCGCGATCAGCGAGGGCTGCGTCGTCGACCACGAGATTCACAAGCCCCCACTCGCGTGCCGCGGCCGCATCCAGCCACTCCGCGCTGTACATCAAATGAAGTGCCCGACGCAGGCCGACAAGGCGCGGCAGGCGCTGCGTGCCACCCCATCCGGGAATGAGCCCATACCGAGAATGTTGGTCTCCAAAGCGCGCCGAACTGGCGGCGAACACGACGTCGCATGCCATCGAGAGCTCAAGGCCTCCGGCCAGGCACAGCCCATGCACGGCGGCGACGACCGGAAGGCGCGAGCGTTCGAGGGCCATAAGGGCTTCGTGCCCCGCCGACAGGAAGCTCTCGAGCGAGGCTCGCGACGCGCGCGCCTCGAGAACTTCGTCGAGATCGGCGCCGGTGCAGAAATGCTTGCCACTAGCCTTCAGCAGCACGACCCGGCATGCCGGATTCGCCTCCAAGGACCGCACGCCGGCACACAAGCCGTCCGCTAGACCGCGTGAAACGCAATTGAACTTCTCGGGCCGGTTCAAAGTGATCACACCGACTTGCGATTGCAACTCTACGAGGACAGGCGGGGCTGTAGTCATCGGCACCCTCCAGCTAGTACGGCACCGCGACGCGCCCGATCTTCTCGCGCGCGATGATCATCTTCTGGACCTGTTCCGTGCCGTCACCGATTTGCAGGCCCATCACATCGCGCAGGCGCTGTTGGTGCGGCAGGTCCATCGTGTAGCCGGAGTGACCGTGCGTCAAAAGGCACCGGTGAATAGTCTGAAAGGCAGTCTTCGGGGCCCACCATTTGCACATGGCCGCCTCCGATGTGTGGGGCATGCCCTGGTCGCGCAGCCACAGCGTCCGATAGCAGACGAGTCGCGCGGCTGTGAGCAGGGTTTCCGCCTCCGCCAGCGGCTCTGTCACGCCCTGGTAGCGCGCCAGCGGATGACCAAAGGCCTGACGTTCAGTGATATACTGCCAAGTTTCCTCGAGCGACGCGCGGGCCGGCGCGAGCACCTGCAGTCCGATCAGCGCGCGGCTGTAGTCGAACCCTTGCATGACCGTGCGGAAGCCCTCGCCTTCGCCGCCGATGCGCCATTCGTCCGGCACCTTCACGCCCTGGAAGAAGACGGAGCCGCGGCCGACGATCTTCGAACCCACGTCGTTGAAGCTGGAACGGCTGATGCCGGGCAGGTCGAGTGGCACGTGGAAGGCCGTCACGCCGCGAGCCCCCGAGTCGGCCTCGCCGGTACGGGCGAAGACGACGATGGATTCCGCTTGTTCGACCATCGAAATCGAGGTCTTTTCGCCGTCGAGCACGTAGCCTTCGTTGTCGCGGCGCGCCTTGAGCTGCAGATTCGCGGCGTCGGAGCCGCCGCGCGGCTCGGTCAGTCCCAGCGCCACCAGCGTCTCGCCGCGGCAAATCCTCGGCACGACGTCGCTCGCGATCTCCGGCGGTCCATGGCGCGCCAGGATCGAGCCCATCAGCGACCCGAGAAGCTGCACATAGGCGACGCCCAGATCGGCGCCGGCAATGCCTTCGACCACCAGCCCGGCCGTGACGCCGTCCGCGCCGAGCCCGCCGAACGCCTCCGGCAGATCGACCCCGATCAAGCCGACTGCACCCATCTCCCGCACCAGTGATGGCGCGATGCGGCGTTCCTGTTCGCGCGAAATGTATCCCGGCGCTAGTTTCTCGGCGGCGAAGCGCCGAGCGGTCTCACTGATCTGCTGCTGCTCGGGCGTCAGGGAAAAGTCCAACCGCCGGCTCCTACTTCACGAAGTCCCGGAAGCGCGGTGGGCGCTTTTCGTTGAGCGCCTTGACCCCTTCCCGGGATTCGGCACTCGCGTAGTAGAGGCGCAGCGCCTGCATACCCAGACCACCGATGCCGCGAATGTTTTCGCTGTCGGCATTGAACGACTTCTTAGCAATGGCGATAGCTGTAGGGCTGCGCTGCACCAGCTCGGCGCACCACGCCTCGACTTCGGCGTCGAGCTTGTCGTCCGGCACCACGGCGTTGACCAGTCCCAGGTCCTTCGCCTGGCTGGCCGTATAGCGCCGGCACATGTACCAGATCTCGCGCGCCTTCTTCTCGCCGACCACGCGCGCCAGATAGGCGGTGCCGAACCCGGGATCGACCGAGCCCATCTTTGGCCCGACTTGACCGAAGATGGCTCTTTCACCGGCGATAGTAAGGTCACAGATCGTTGCCAGGACGTTGCCGCCGCCGATGGCGTAGCCACGCACCTTGGCGATCACCGGCTTGGGCACGTCGCGGATGATGCTGTGCAGTTCCTCGACCGGCATACCGACCGAGCCGCGCGTCGACCCGTCACCGTACTGGCCGCTGTGATCGGATTGATCGCCACCGGTGCAAAAAGCCTTGTCGCCGGCTCCGGTCAGGACGATGGCGCCGACATCGCCGTCCCAGCCCGCCTTGAGAAAGGCGTCGAGGAGTTCCACCACGGTGCGCGGGCGGAACGCATTATAGACCTTTGGCCGGTTGATCGTGATCGTGGCGACGTGGTCGGCCTGCGCGTAGAGGATGTCCTGATAGTCCATCGAGTTACCCGTGCATCGTGAGGCCACCGGAGACGCTGACGGTCTGGCCGGTGATGAAGCTGGCGTCGTCGCTGAGCAGAAAACAGACGATGCCGGGGTAGTCATCCGGCTGCCCCAAGCGACGGAGCGGGATCGCCTTCTTGAGAGCCTCGGCAAGCCCCGCCGCAGATTCGCTGACGGTCGCGAACAAGGGGGTGTCGGTCGGCCCTGGGCATACCGTGTTCAACACGATCCCCTGACGGGCCACTTCCCGCGCCAATGTCTTGCCGAATGCTGCAATCCCGCCCTTGCAGGCCGAGTAGACAGCTTCGCCGGAGGAACCGACCCGACCCGCGTCGGAGGCAATACTGACGACATGGCCTCTGCCGTACTTGACCATCTTCTTCAGCACGACATGCGTGACGTTGAGCGGGCCCCAGAAATTGATGTCTATCACCTTTCGCCAGAGGTCCCGATCACTGTCGACGAAACGAACGGCCTTGTCCCAACCCGCGTTGTTGACCAGCCCGCCGATCGGTCCAGCGGCTGCCTCAAACGCATCGACGGCCCGCGCGACCGCGTCGTAGTCGACGATGTCGACTTCGTAACCGAAAGCTCGACCACCGTTCTCGCAAAGCGTACGCACTCCGGCTTCCGCCGCCTGCCCGTTGATGTCGAAGATGCCGACCACGGCTCCTTCCATCGCCAGGCGCCCGGCGATCGCGCGGCCGATGCCGCTGCCGCCTCCCGTGACAATGACGGGCTTGCTCTTCAATCCACGCATCGCGACTATGATCCTCCCGGATTGCACATCCGCCAAGTAAGGCGATTTGGATCGCCGGGCATCAGCGCACGTTCTGCTGCTTGGCGCTCTTCGAGGGCTGGGCGCGCATATTTGACTTTGACTTTCAAATCTTCATTAGAAACGTAGGCAGCCGACACCAGCGAGTCAAGCAATGTCCATCCACTCGCGTCCCGAAATCGCGGGCGTGCGGCAGCGTAATAACCGGCTTCCCTCCGTGCGCACCCGCCATTCATTGCCAATCCACCGCAACGATGACCAAGCACCCTTGCAATCAGGGTGCGACTGCCAGAAAAATTCGTATCTTGAGCGCCAATCGCGACGATTGACTGCCCTACTTCAAACTTCTAACGTTCATTAGAGGACTGCGGCTGCCTATTGTGGTTGCTTGCTGGTGGCATGAAATGTTGACGATTGCCCGTTCAACTTCGCGGATGATGAACTTCTATCAAACGGGCAGCTAACACGTCCGGAAATCGCGCAGGGAGCGCTCTCGAGATGTCCGAGCAGAAAGACCTTCAAGTCATCGTCGACCCAGAGCTATGCCAGGGACACAACCGATGCAAGGCGATCGCGCCGAAATTGTTTGAACTCGACGAATTTGGGCACGCGCATGTAGTTGGCGACGGCACGGTCCCTCCCGGCCTCGAGAGCAAGGCGCGGCTTGCCGAAGCAAACTGCCCTGAATTCGCGATTAAGGTGGCGCAAGCCTAACTGAAGGAGGTCAGAATGACGGATCGCCCACCTGTTTCTGATTGGGCCACAGACTTCGACCACCTGGACCCACGCTGGGTGACCGAACCCTATCGGATCTGGGATGAGTTGCGGCGGCAATGTCCAGTCGCGCATTCCGAACGATACAACGGCGTGTACTTCCCTAGTCGGTACGCCGATGTCCGGGCGATCGCGTACGATACCGAGCACTTTTCTTCACGCCGCGTGGTCGTTCGCGAAGTGCCGCCCCGCGCACCGTCGGGTTCCGAGAAGCCGAAATCCTCGCCGGCAGCGTCGACGCTGGCTTCGCCGCCGATCACCTCGGATCCACCGCATCATCGACCGGCGCGAATGGTCTTGCTGCCCGCATTCACCCCGGACGCCATCAGCCGCCTAGAGACGAGAGCGCGCAAGATATGCGGCGACCTGATTGATCGCTTTGCATCGGACGGCAATTGCGATGCGGCGATCGACTACGCCCAGCATGTTCCCGTAGCCGTCATTGCACATATGCTTGGACTGCCGGAGGGAGACGGCGACAGATTCCGACGTTGGATTCACCTTCTTCTACACGAAGGAATCGCTGAGAACGCCTCCTTCGCTCAGGCGCTGGCAGAGATGGACGACTATTTCAGGGTGCAGATCGCAAACCGTCGTTCGGTCCCCGGAGAGGACCTGATCACTTTCCTGCTTGGCGCACGAATGGAGGATCAGCCCCTTTCCGATGAGCACATAATCGGTACGCTCCGTCTCTTGCTGATCGCAGGGATCGATACAACTTGGAGTGCCATTGGCTCCTGCCTCTGGCATCTGGCTCAGAATCGCGATGACCGACGCCGGTTGGTCAGCGAGCCGGAGCTCATGCCGCTTGCGGTGGAGGAGTTTCTGCGGGCGTATGCCCCGGTGACCATGGCACGCCAAGTCGCCAAGGAGACCACGGTCGGCGGTTGCCCGTTCAAGGAGCGTGAAATGGTGTTGCTGTCCTTCCCGGCAGCGAACCGTGATCCGGAGATCTTTCCGCAGGCTGATCGTGTCCTGATCGATCGGGCCGAAAATCGACATGCCGCCTTCGGACTGGGGATTCATCGTTGCATCGGCTCAAATCTCGCCCGCATGGAGATTACGGTTGCACTGGAGGAATGGCTGGCGCGTATTCCCGACTTCGAGCTCGCCGACCCCGCCTCCGTGACCTGGTCGCACGGCCCGGTACGCGGTCCTCGAAAGCTTCCAGTGGTCTTCCGGTGACAGCGTTGTCGGTCTCCCACGTCCCTTGACGCCTGCACTTTGGGCGAAGCCGAATACCTCTCGACCACATTGGATCTGCCCGAAGGCTTCTGATGCTAAACCGCTGGCGTGCGGCTGAAGCGGGGCTGTCTCAGTTAAGGGGTGATGCAGGATTGGATGTCATCGTTTCCAATGTTCTGGATGAGGCCATCGACGACGTCTTTTGGGGCGGTTTGGTAATGGACGCGAGAATTCGAAACTGAAGGAAAAGGGTAAATGGTCACGCGCATTGAGATGTTGTCAATCGAACAAGCTAAGACTGCCGCCAGAGAGTGCGGTATTCGGGAGTCGATGGCCGGCCTCAACGTTTACCGGACACTGTTGCGTCATCCGCAGCTCGCGTCTGCCGTCAACCACTTGCTAACCACGCTGCTCTTCACCGGCAACAAACTCGATGTCCGGCTACGCGAACTCCTGATCATGCGTATCGGGTGGACTACGGGCGCCAAGTACGAATGGACGCAGCATTGGCATTTCGCAGAACGCGTTGGACTGCCGCCGGAAGACGTCATCGCAGTGCGCGACTGGCGTTCATCGACGCGCCTGAGTGCCACGGATCGGGCGGTGCTAGCCGCAGTCGATGACACGCTGGAGCAAGGGAAGATCTCGGATTCCGTCTGGGCTGAGTGCGTGCAGCATATTGGAAGTCCGGAGCAGTTGCTTGAGATGGTGATTGCGATTGGAAACTGGAACATGTTTTCACAACTACTTCGAAGCATCGGAATCCCATTGGAGGAAGGCGTCATGGACTGGCCGCCGGATGGCCGAATCCCCGAAGGTGGCGACGCTTGAGACTAGGCGGTATTTCCTGGCTGCCCCATACGCATGCTCCGCCCAGCATGTCGCTCTGGCGTTGATCTGGTTCCGTGTGTGCAGGAGACGTTAATGGACGAATTGAGTTTGGTGGGCGCCGATGGAATTCGGCTTGTCGCCAGCGTTGCCGGCAGCATTGAGCGGCCGGCGATCCTGCTCGCACACGGCGGCGGCCAGACGCGACATGCTTGGGGTAACACTATGAAAGCGCTGTGCAACCGAGGCTATCGGGCGATTGCTCTTGACCTGCGTGGGCATGGTGACAGCGATTGGTCGGAACATGGACGCTACGAACTGGACGCATTCGCTGACGATCTAATCACAGTTGCCCGATGTCTCGGCCAACCGCCGGCGGTGGTCGGCGCGTCTCTTGGCGGACTCGCCGCTCTTATTGCTGAGGGCGAGAAAGCGGCTGGAACATTTTCCTGTCTGACGTTGGTTGATGTTACGCCAAGAATGGAGATGGCAGGGATAAATCGCGTCGTGGGCTTCATGACTGCTCATGTCCAGAAGGGCTTCAAATCAATCGACGAGGCAGCGGATGTCATTGCCGCCTACCTGCCGAATCGTGAGCGGCGCCGCAACCTGAGCGGTCTCGCCAAGAATTTACGGCTCGGATCCGATGGTCGCTACCGATGGCATTGGGATCCACGTTTCATCACGAATGTGCAGCCGCCGGAGCAAGAGCGGCGATTTGACCGATTGGAAAATGCCGCTCGGCGCGTTGGCTGCCCGGTCCATCTGGTCCGGGGAGGAATGAGCGACCTCGTAAGCGAAGAGGTCACCAAAGCATTTCTGAAGCTTGTTCCACATGCAAGCTATTCGAATGTCGTAGATGCAGGACATATGGTCGTCGGCGACCAGAATGATCATTTCTCAGAAGCAGTTCTTGGGTTCTTGGAAACCCGCTACCCACCCAAGTGACAAATCCCGGATCACGCACGCACAACGGCCGCGTTCGAAAGATCGCTTCGGCGCGTGCCGCCCCAGAATGCGATGACGGTCCGGGCCACTTCGCCGGTCTCGAGCTGCTTGAAAGCTTCGTTGATGCCGGCGAGCTGGATGCGTCCCAAGATGAGCCTGTCGAGCTTCAGATCGCCACGCAAATAGAAGTCGACCAGACGTGGCATATCAATATGAAACTTATTGGTTCCCATTGCAGAGCCCTGGATGCGCTTCTCGCCGAGCAGCTCCGCACCCGAGACCTCGAAACGGGTGCCGAGCGGCATCATGCCGATGACGGTCGCGGTGCCTCCACACCGCAGCATGCGGAACGCCTGCTCGACGGTCGTCTTCGAGCCGACGCACTCGAACGAGTCTTCCACGCCACCACCGGTCATCTCGCGGATGGCTTTGATGGTATCGGTAGCGCCAGCGTCCAGAACTTCCGTGGCGCCGAATTCCTTCGCCAAGTCGAGCTTGGAGGCGACCCTGTCGATCGCGAATATGCGGCCGGCGCCGGCGATCGTGGCGCCGTTGACGGCCGATAGGCCAATGCCACGGAGCCAATCACCGCGACCGTCGATCCAGGTTCGACTTTTGCGGTTCGGAACACCGCTCCCGCGCAGGTCATCACTGCACGGCCAATTCGCGCTACCCGGTCCAGCGGCATGTCGGGGCGGATATCCACGGCCGAGCGCTCATGTACCATCAAGAGCAGCCTGTCTGGTCGCTCGTACCAAATCGCGTGGCTTTCTACCTAACCTGCGTCGTTGTCCAAGCTTCTTTGGCGACCCTATGTTCAGTAATTCTACTGCCGACGACCTACACCACCTGTGACAATGACAATCCTACCATTTAGTTCACACATGGATATTATGTCGCCTCTAGGTTTGCACGTCGCCAGATGAGCCCGCTGGCGAACGACCTAGTCGCGGTGTGGTTGAGCCAATCCATGTCGGCTCCATATGGGGGAATTCCAGTGAGTGAAGGACTGTCGACCCAGTCACGTCGCACATCCAATCCGAAATCGGCGATCACCAGGCAGCGCATCCTTGATGCAGCAGCACGTGCATTCAGTCTTAAAGGATATGCCGCGACGACCATTAATGACATCGCGATGACTGCGGAAATGCAGGGCGGCAGCATCTATTACTATTTCGAGTCGAAAGACGACATCCTACAAGAAGTACTCGATGTAGGCATAACTCGAGTATTCTCCGCTGTCCATCTCACCATCGGGTCCTTACCCGCTTCCTCCACGTTCAGCGAAAAGCTCAAGGCCGCAGTGACGGCCCACCTCACGATGCTTTTGCAGCAGGGCGACTATACGTCCGCGAACATTCGGGTATTCGAACAGGCACCCTCGGCCGTCAAACGGCAGAATCGAAAGCTTCGCGCGTCATATGGTGAGTACTGGAGTCGCCTGCTGTCAGAGGGACAACGTTCAGGCGAGATTCGCAAGAATGTCGACCTGACCGTTCTGCGCCTGATGATTCTAGGGGCAATGAACTGGGCCGTCACATGGTACCTTGCCGATCGGATGCCCATTTCCGAGCTGGCTCAGAAGTTTTGCGATATCGTGCTGAGGGGCGTCGAGCTAGACAGCAGTCTACCCGCGAATTTTGCCAAAAAGCGGCGTAATCGTTCTTGACCCCGAATTTCCCGGGGGCTTTTCCAATTGGGGCCTAGCAAGGCTGATTCTTGTGTAAGGTTCAATACTTTCGGGCGTCTGGAGGTGAGGCCAATAGTGAACCCGACGAATGACTCTGGAGACGAGCCATTGCTGCTTGATTTTGAGCGCCGCTTGAAGCACCAATTCCCTGATTGCCATATCACCACCGACGACAGATTGCTTGTCTACCGTGAACTCGATGACGCACTCGGTTTGACGGGCATGGTTGGAAATGAACTCGTTGATCTGCGCCGGCAAGAACGGCAGGCACACGCTGACGGGATTGTTTCTTCAGTCCGTCTTCGGCCGTCTTAGTGGCTCCGAGGAGGCCAACGACGCCGACCGCTTGGGGGCGACCCGGCGATGCAATGGATTGTCGGTGGGCGCGCCGTAGCGAAGCGGGCCGCATCGGCCAACCAGATGGGAAGCTTCGCAGAGACAGGGTCTGTTGCAGCTCGGCTTCGGGCCTGCCGCTGGCACGCCGACCGACATGCGCTACTTGGTTTGAATCGACAATGTTGTCATCCTAGGTATAGCGAGCGACCGTTCGTGTTTCCAAAGGTCCCTCGCCCTCGGCTCGTCATGGCAGAAGGATTGGATTGAAATGGATTTCGCCTTCACCGAACAGCAGCTCGCCATAAAGGACAGCGTCGCCAAGCTCTGCGCCCAGTTCGACGACAGGTACTGGCTGAAGAAGGACAAGGACGGCGGCTTCCCCGAGGACTTCTACCGCGCCATGGCCGACGCGGGCTGGCTCGGCATCGCCATGCCGGAGGAGTATGGCGGCGCGGGCCTCGGCATCACCGAGGCGGCGCTGCTGATGCAGACGGTGGCGGAATCCGGCGCCGCGCTGCAGGGCGCCTCGGCGATCCATCTCAACATCTTCGGGCCCAACCCAATCGTGGTGTTCGGCAACGAGGAACAGAAGAAGCGCATCCTGCCCGATATCATCAAGGGCAAGGTGAAGGGCTGCTTCGCCGTCACCGAGCCCGACGCCGGCCTCAACACCACGGCACTCGACACCAAGGCGGAGCGCGACGGCAACGGCTATGTCGTGCACGGCAAGAAGACCTTCACGACGACCGCGTCGGTCGCCGACAAGATGCTGCTGATCGCCCGCACCACGCCCAAGGACAAGTGCAAGAAGCCGACCGACGGGCTGTCGCTCTTCTACACCGACGTCGACCGTTCCAAGATCGAGATCACCGAGATCGACAAGATGGGCCGCAAGGCGATCGACACCAACCAGGTGTTCATCGACGGGCTGAAGGTGCCGCTCGAGGATCGCATCGGTGAGGAAGGCAAGGGTTTCCACTACCTGCTGCACGGGCTGAACCCCGAGCGCATCTTGATCGCGGCCGAGGCGATCGGCATCGGCAAGGCTGCCCTCGCGAGGGCGACGCAATACGCCAAGGAGCGGGTCGTGTTCGGCCGGCCGATCGGCAAGAACCAGGCGATCCAGCACCCGCTGGCCGAGAGCTGGATGCAGCTCGAGGCGGCCAACCTGCTCGCCTTCAAGGCAGCGTGGCTCTACGACAACGGCAAGGAGTGCGGCGCCGAAGCCAACTCGGCCAAGTATCTCGGCGCCCGCGCCGCCTACGATGCCTGCGAACGCGCGATCCTGACGCATGGTGGCTACGGCTATGCCAAGGAGTTCCACGTGGAGCGCTTCCTGCGCGAGGTCATGATCGCGCGCATCGCGCCGGTGAGCGAGCAGCTGGTCCTCTGCTACGTGGCGGAGCGCGTGCTGGGGCTGCCGAAGAGCTATTGAGCTCATAGGGCAGACTGTCGGCGCAGAGCGCGTTTTGCAGATGGAGCAGTGCGTAGTGCCGCAGGGGAGGCCAAGCTTGCCCACGAAGAACGTTCCGGAGGCGGCGTGAAGGACGGGAAAATCGGGGAACAGAACGTCGACCTTGTAACCCAGCACGGCGGTGCAGGTGATCGTGATAGAGGCATTTCCAAATAGTTATTGTCAGGTCAATATTATGGCACTTTACGTCGGCACAGGATCGTCGCTCGCCATTCGCACTCAGATATTCGATTCAGGCGCCCCCACCTAATCGAGATTCAGTATATACGCCTGTTCAAGGTGAACCCTGTGGAGGCCTCGCACTACGACAGCCAGCGCTTGCGTCGTTTGTAGTGCTTGGTGTCGCGGTAAGACTTGCGCGCGCCGCCCTCGTTGAGACCGAGGTAGAATTCCTTGATGTCGGAGTTATCGCGCAGTTTGTCGGCCGGCCCTTCGAGCACGATGCGACCGTTCTCCATGACGTAGCCGTGATCGGCGACCGCGAGCGCCATGGTGGCATTCTGCTCAACCAAGAGGACCGAGAGTTTCTCCTGCTGGACCAAGCGACTGACGATGCCAAAGATCTCTTCGACCAGCATGGGCGCAAGGCCGAGCGACGGCTCGTCCAGCAGCACGACCTTGGGTCGGCTCATCAATGCCCGGCCGATCGCCAGCATCTGCTGTTCGCCGCCCGAAAGGTAGCCGGATTGCTGATTCCGCCGCTCCCTGAGCCGCGGGAAATACGTATAGACCAGTTCGATTCCCTGCTTCACCGCACCGCCGTCCTTCCGGACGTGGCCGCCGGCAATCAGGTTCTCCTCCGTGGTCAGATGTTCGAACACGCGCCGGCCCTCGAAAACCTGGGCGAGGCCGAGCCGCGTGACATCGTGCGCACGCATGCCGTCGATGCGACGGTCGCCGATCTGGATCGTACCCTTGGTGATCTCGCCGCGCTCACTGTGCAGCACGCCGGAGATCGCCTTCAGCGTCGTCGTCTTGCCGGCGCCATTGGCGCCCAGCAGGGTCGTGATGGCGCCTTCGCGCACGTCGATCGACACGCCCTTGAGGACGAGAATGACGCGGTCGTAGACGACTTCGATGTTGTTGATTGCCAGCATGGGGTGTCGGGCAGCGGTTTCCCGCCGCCCGCGCGCTCCTTCGTTCAGGACTTTGAGGCTTCTGCCGCGAGATGCTTCTGGATGATCTCGCGATACCCCTGAAACCAGTCCTTAGTCCGGACGAGCTTTCCGCCCTTGACTGTCCAAATCTGGACCCATCCGCCACCTTCGTGATCAGCGGGCGTGATCTCCATCGGCGGCACCAGGCCGCCCAGGGTGAAGCCCTTGATCGCTTCCATGCCCTTCTTGACCTCTTCCGAGTTCGGCACCGCGCCAGACTTGGCCTTGATCGCATTACGGGCCGCCTCGACGTGCAAGGCTGCAACGAAGACGCCGCGGTTGTAGTACACTGTCGAGTCCATTTCCTTCGGCACAGGCTTACCCTGCGCCTTGTACATGGCCTCGATGTCCTTGATAACTTGGAAGTCCTTGCCGACGCCAGCGAACTGGATGCCATTGTAGCCTTCAGCGACGCCCATGCCGCCGGCCGCAATGATGTCGGCCTCGGCGCTACCCCACACGAAGGCGACGACTTTACTCAGCGGATAGCCCTTGCCCTTCAGCTCCTTGATGGAGACCGACGGCGAGCGGCCGAACAGGTGGGTGATGACGAAGTCCGGCTTGAAGCGGCTGGTGATATCAAGGACTTGCGCCCCCATCTCTAGACCTGGTGCGGGCACCGCGAAGGTCCGCAATTCGAACCCCTCGGACTTGGCGAGTTCCTCGAAGATCGGCATCGGCTCCTTGCCCGCTGGGTTGTCAAAGAAAAGGTAAGCGATCTTCTTACCCTTGAGACTCCCGCCCAGCTTCTCCTTGGCGAATGCCACCGCAGCACCGGCTTGCGACCAGTAGCTGGCGGCGATCGGGAAGGAATAAGGGAAGCGCTTGCCGTCCGCAGCCGAGGCAGATCCGAAGCCCGGAGACGTACCGAGAATCTTGTCCTCCTCTAGCTTCTTGGTCAAAGCCATCGTCGACGCGGTTCCGAAGAGCCCCTCGAGGACTGCACCCTCTTTCTTGAAGCGCTCATGCGCTTCCATGGCGGGCGGCACCTTATACTCGTTGTCGACCTCAAGAACCTTGATCTTGTAGCCCTCGACCCCGCCCTTGCTATTCACCAGGGCAATGTAGTCGTGATAACCTGGGCAAAGGTTGACGCCCACTGTGGCCGTCACGCCAGTTCGATCGCACTGGAGACCGAACACCAATTCCTTCTGCGCGAAGGCTTGGCCTCCGCCGAACATCAGGGAGCCAGCCATCGCCGACATTCCCAGCCAACTCCTAGCGAACCTCGTCATGGGTTTCTCCCTTCGCTTCGCCGTAACGCCCCGCTCTAGTAGGAGAAGGGCCAAACCCGGAAGTAGCTCCGGATATTCCGCCACAATCTATTGAGCCCTTCAGGCTCGACGATCAGGAAAAGGATAATCAGGCCGCCGAACACGCCTAGCCGCACTCCGGAGATGACGTTCGCCATCTCAGACTCAGTGAAGAACAGCGAGCCAAAATTCTCAAGTACGATACGAAGTACAATCGGCAATAAGGTTACGAAAAGTGCCCCGAAAATCGACCCCAAAACTGAGCCCAGCCCGCCGATGATGATCATGGCGAGGTAGTCGATCGAGACGATGAGCTGGAACTGCTCGTAATTGGCGATGCCGAAATAGTAGGTGTAGAGCACGCCGCAGACCCCGGCATAGAAGGAAGAGATCGCGAACGCCATCAGCTTGTAGCGATAGATGTCGATGCCGATGATCTCGGCCGCGATGTCCTGGTCGCGCACCGCCACGAACGCCCGGCCGATGCGGCTGCGCACCAGGTTGAGCGTCGCCACGATAGCCAGCACGGCGAAGAACAGCAGGAAGAAATAGAGGCGGCCTTGGGTATTAAAGCTGAAGCCGAACAGACTAGGCCGGTCGATCTGGATCGAAGCCTGCGCGCCGCCCGAGATCACCGGCACGTGGTTTATAGTCCACTCGATGATGAGCTGTCCCGCTAGCGTGGCGATGGCGAGGTAGAGGCCCTTGATGCGCAGGCTCGGCATACCGACGACGACGCCGATCGCCGCCGCCATCAGCCCACCCGCCGGCAGCGTGATCCAGAACGGCAGATCTAGCTTCACCGCAAGGTTGGCTGCGGTGTAAGCGCCGACCGACATGAAGGCGCCGTGCCCCAATGAGATCTGACCGGTGTAACCCACGAGAATGTTCAGCCCGAGCGCGCCCACGATGGCGATGAAGATCAGATTGAGGATAGAGAGGTAGTATTCGTGGACGGTGAGCGGCACAATCACCACAAAGAGCAGCGCAAGCACGGCGACAGTCCACTTGGCGATCGGCAGCGGATAGAGCGCCATGTCGGCGCGGTAGGTCGTCTTGAAGACTCCGGATTCACGGTGAAACATGGAACTATACGCGCTCTATCTTGCGTTTGCCGAAGATGCCGTAGGGCCGGATCATCAGTACAAGGATCATCAGCACATAAGGCGCGAAGTCCTTGGTTCCGCCGCCGACATAGGGATCTAGGTATCCGGCGGCCAAGCTCTCAACGATGCCGATGATCAGGCCGCCGACCAGCGCGCCGCCGATCGAATCGAGACCGCCCAGGATCACCACTGGGAACACCTTTAGCCCGACCAATGCCAAGTGCACATCGACGCCCAGCATGCTGCCCCAGACGATGCCGCCCAAGGCCGACACGACGCCAGCCATCGCCCAGGCGAGCGCGAAATAGCGCTCGACGTTAATGCCCATCGCCTGAGCCACCTGCTGGTTGTCGGCCACCGCCCGCATGGCGACGCCCATCCGGCTCCTCTTGAAAAACCAACTGAATGCCACAAAGAAAACAATCGCCACCACCGCGCCCGCGACCTGGATCGGCGGCAGGCTGGCAGGGCCGAAGACAATCGGCTCGTCACCGATCGGCAGCGACACCGCCCTAGTCTCACTGCCGAAGATCACCGGCCCCAGGCCGCGCAACATGGCGGCCAAACCGATAGTCGCCATGATTACGGCCACGACGGGTCGACCGAGTAGCGGCCGCAACACGACGCGTTCGAGACCAAAGCCGAAGGCGATCATCGTCGCCAGTGTGATCCCAATAGCACCAATCAGCGGCATTCCTGCATAGGAGAGTGCCAGCGCCACGATGAGTCCAGCCAGCATGACGAACTCGCCCTGGGCGAAATTGATCGCGTCGGTCGCCTTGTAGACCAGCACAAATCCCAGCGCGATCAACGAATACATCAATCCGATCGAGACGCCGTTCAGCAGCAGCGCGAAAGCGAAACCCAGATCCTCAGACATCCCCACTCCTCAGACGGCCGGACGCCTCGGCGCACCCGTTCATATCGTGGACTGCGATGGTCGAATTGATCGTCGAGCGGCGGCCATCTTCGAAAGTAATGTCCATGGTCAAGTCGACCTGGTCCTGGCCGCCATAGAATGCTTCGATGACGGCGACATATTTCTCGGCGACGAACTTGCGCCGCACCTTGCGCGTGCGCGTCATCTCGGCGTCGTCGGCTTCGAGTTCTTTGTTCAACAGCAGATAGCGTTTTACCTGCTGGATATCGGGCAGGGTCGCATTGGCCTTGGCGATCTCGGCGCCGATCAGCGCGGCGACCTCGGGCTTACGGCTGAGGTCGATGTAGCTCGTATAGGCGAGGCCCTTCTTCTCAGCCCACGAGCCCACTGTTTGGATGTCGATGGCGATCATCGCCGCCACGAATGGCCGCCGATCGCCAAAGGCGACGGCCTCGCGGATAAACGGGCTAAACTTCAGCTTGTTCTCGATGAACTGCGGAGCGAACGCCGAGCCGTCGGAGAGCTTTCCCACATCCTTGGCCCGGTCGACAATGACGAGGTGGCCCTGCTTGTCGAAGAACCCGGCATCGCCTGTCTTCAGCCAGCCATCGAGCGTCAGCGTGTCCCGCGTCGCTTCCTCCTGCTTGAAGTACCCGACGAACACGTTCGGGCCCTTCAGCATGACCTCGCCTCGGTCGTCAATCTTTATCTCGATGCGGGGTATGGGGCGACCGACCGTATTGGGATTGGTCTCCGGATCAGCCTGGCAAGCGATCAGCGCCGTCGCTTCGGTGGCGCCGTAGACCTGCTTCAAGTTGACGCCGAATGAACGGAAGAAGCGATACGTGTCGGGACCGAGCGGCGCACCGCCGGTGTAGCACCAGCGTGCGTTGCGCAGCCCCAGTTGGTCGCGCACCGGGCCATAGACCAGCACTTCGCCCAGCGCCAGCCCCAGTCGGTCTGCGAGCGACGGCGACTTGCCGTCGGAGCGGTCCAATTCGCAGCGCTCGGCCAAGCCCCGGAAATAATCGAAGATGCGACGCTTGAAGGGCGTGGCATCGACACTCTTGACCTGCATCTGGGTTAGCATGCTCTCCCAGATACGAGGCGGTGCTAGCATGACGTTGGGCCCGAGCTCACGCAGGTCGCGCTGCACAGTCTCGGGATTCTCGGGGCAATTGGCGGTGAGCCGCGCCACGAGGGCCATGCCCAAGGTGAAGGTCGTATCGCCCACCCAAGCCATAGGCAGGTAGGAGAGCCAATTGTCGCCGCACTTTACGTCGTTCACCTCGATGAACGCTTCAGCCGTGGCGATCATGTTGTGGTGAGTGAGCATGGCGCCCTTGGGAGTTCCTGTCGTGCCTGACGTGTAGGCAATCATCGCCGTATCGTCGGCTTTTCCCTTTGTCAGCTCGGCCTCATAGAAGCTCGGATTCGCAGCGCCAAAAACACGCCCGGCTTCGAGCACGCTCTCGAACGAGCGCAGGATCGGATCGTCGTAAGCCCACAGGCCGCGCGGATCGTCGAACACAATCAAGCGCAGTAGCGGCAGCTTGTCTTTCAACGACAGCGCCTTGTCGACCTGCTCCTGGTCCTCGGCGACGATCACCGACGTTTCAGCGTGGTTGAGAACAAAGGCGAGTTCCGACGCGATCGAGTCTTGGTAAACCGGCACCGATACGCCACCCAAGACCTGGGCAGCGAGTTGCGCAAAGTAGAGCTGCGGCCGGTTGTCGCCGATCACCGAAAGCCTGTCGCCGCGCCCGAAGCCGTGCGACGCCAACCCAAGTGCGAAGTCGCGCACCTGGTCGCGATACTCGGCCCAGCTATAAGTCTGCCAGACGCCGCGGGTCTTCTCTCGCATGCCGGCGCCAAGCGGGGTGGTCGCGGCGTTGTACTTGACCAGCTTGGGGAGAGTATCGGTTTGAGATGAGTTGACCAGGCTCATGTCCTTCCGCCACCCTTGCTCGTGCCCAGATAGGCTTTGATCACCTGAGAATCGCGCTGCACCTCGTCAGGCGTACCAGAGGCAATACGCCGCCCGCGGTCGAGCACCACAACCTTGTCGGAAATATCCATCACTACGCCCATATCGTGTTCGATCAGGACGACGGTCACGCCGCGTTCCTGGTTCACATCCAGGACATAACGGGCCATGTCCTCCTTCTCATCCTGATTCATGCCGCCCATCGGCTCATCGAGCAGCAACACCTTGGGTTCAGACGCCAGTGCCCGGCCCAACTCGACACGCTTGCGCAAGCCATAAGCCAAAGCCGAGGTCGGCTGCTTGCGCAAGTCCTGCAGCTTCAGGAACTCGATGATTTCCTCGATCGCCTCGCGATGGGCGATGTCCTCCTTCTGCGCCATACCCCAATAGATGACGCTCGACAGCACACCCGCTTTCATCCGCACGTGGCGGCCCAGCATCAGATTGTCGAGAACGGTCAAGCCGCTGAATAAGGCGATGTTTTGGAAGGTCCTAGCGATACCCAAGGAAGCAATATCGCTGGGCTTCTTCTGAGTAATGTCCCGGCCTTCTAGGAGGACCCGGCCGGTGTCGGGCTTGTAGAAACCCGAGATCATGTTGAGCAAAGATGTCTTGCCCGCGCCGTTGGGGCCGATGATGGAGACGATACCACCGCGCGGCACCTCAACCGAAACGTCCTCGACGGCGGTGACGCCGCCAAACCGCTTGGACAAATCAGCAATGCCTAGGATCGAAATGTCGTCCACCTTTCATACCTCTCGACGCCTTCACCGCAGATCAGCTATCTTCAGGTCTATGTGGCCGTAGACGTGCCCACTGAGCAGCGGGACACACCACTTCACAATGGTACGCTTGCCGCCAAACCCAGCACGACCACGCATGCATCGAATCAGTAACCGCGTCCGAAGCGCCATCCCTGAGCATCGATTTCACGTTTTCTAGTGACTGTTTGATTTTAGGGGAGCCTACTGGCGATAAACAAGGGCCGTCAACAAGATAAATATGAATCCCAAGCTTGGACCGGCTCCGCTCTCGGACGATGCAAGCGACACTGGCCGCCTGCTCGCTGAAAGCGATCACATCATCCTCTATGCATCCGCTCGACCATGCCGCAAGAGACGTCCTGGCATTACTGATGCCGAGGAGTTGAAGGTGTCATGGTTGGATTGCCTCACCACTTTACCATTAACAACCACGGCCTCGACGCCTACCGCGTCGGCAACAAGACGGTCTGCACCACTGGGAAGGTCAAAGATCCGGCGAATCTTGCCACTGCCGATCGTCGTCGGGTCAAACACTACAAGATCCGCAGGCCGGCCCAAGGCAATCAAGCCGCGATCCGAAAGTCCAAAAACCTCGGCCGGACGGCTGCTTAGCTTACGAACCGCCTCTTCGAGGGGCAGTGCGCCCTTCTCACGAACCCAATGGCCAAGCAGATAAGTCGGCAAGCACGCATCGCAGAGTTGACTTGCATGGGCACCGGCGTCTGACAAACCGATCACCGTGCACGCACTCTTCAGCAATCGTTCAACTTCGGCTTCGTCATGGTTTGCCACCGGCATACGGAACCGCGCCTCCAGGTTTGTCGCCAAGGCGAGATCGAGTGCCATATCGGTCGGTTTGACCTTTCGCTCCCGCGAGACATCAATCAGCAACCGCTCCTCCAACTTTGGATCGGGACCGAACTGCGAGATAATCGTCTTTGCGAAAGCGGACCGAAAAGACTCTCTTGCGCCCCGCTCCATCAGTTCGGCGAATCCAGCTCGAAAGCTAGGATCGGCATAGATGCGACGTTTGGCGTCCAGATCTGCTGCAGCAACCGGCTTGAACAAGGACATCGGTTCGAAAAGAAAAGGTTGTTTGAACTGGTAGTCAAACATGAGAGCACGCGGCGTTACTTGTGGAAAGATTGGCAATCCCTCCGCCGCCAACTCCTCGGATCGCCGGAGCTGCTCCCGGTGATCACCGGATCCAAGTGAAAGACCTGTAAGCATTGCCGTCCAAGTCACGGGGCGACCAGTTGCTCGTGCGATTTCCGCGAACTCGTCCAAGAACAGCTCTTTACCGACGGTCGCCTGGAAGATTCCGCTGCCAACCTCGCCCAACACCCCGGCCAGCGCGAAAATTTCCGACACTTCCGCAGCACGACTCGGCACCGGCCTGCCGCCGTAGCCGACGTGGGTTGCAGCCTTCGATGTGGCAAATCCGATCGCGCCGGCGGTTAGGGCCTCCCGGACAAGTTCCCGCATGCGCGCCAGCTCATCCGGGCGCGCATGTCTTTCGGTCGCCTCCTCGCCCATGACGTAGAAGCGCACTGGCGTGTGGCCGACAAGAACGGCAACATTGATCGCACTGCCTTGCCGTTCAATCGCGTCGAGGTACTGAGGAAACGATTCGAAAGGCCAAGTCTTCCCAAGCCCCGCTTCCAGCGCCTCGACGCTCATGCCCTCGACCTTTTCCAGGGTCCGGAGAATCAGACCGCGATGCTCCGGCCGCGTCGGCGCAACGCCGAAACCACAATTCCCCATCACGGCCGTCGTGACACCATGCCAAGGCGAGATGCTAAGCATCCGATCCCACATGATCTGGGCATCGTAGTGGGTGTGAATGTCGACGAATCCCGGCGCTACAATCAATCCGCCAGCGTCGATCGTTTGTGCGCCTTTGCCGGAAATCTCGCCAATGGCGGCGATCCGCCCATCCTTTATGGCAATGTCACCACGGAATCGCTCGCGCCCCGTGCCGTCTACAATGCAGCCACCGACAATCTTCAGGTCGTAGTCCATATTGTGCACTCCTCGCTGTACTGGTCTTAGCTGGAACGCGCCGATCGGGCAGCGCAGGACTGTTGGGACATAAACCGTTGCCTAACCTCCAAATCCTTCCGCGCCGGCGAAGGACTGCAGCATTCGCTCTGGCGTACCGGAATTGGCGTTGCAGCCACCATCAATTCTAACTAATACTAGAAATTGCCAAGAGTCTAGTCAGTGCATCCTCGTCACCTTCTTGGAAATGAACTGTCGATAGAGCTTCAGAGAGAGCGTGTATTTTCTTGTTTGACCCGCGACCCACGGCCGAGGAAACGCCAAGATGCATGTAGGGATGAGTACATTCTTCCAAAACCTGTCTGGTTTGTCCGATCGTCAGGTCTATCGTCATGAGCTGGCCATGGCAGATCTCGCCGAGCCTCTTGGCTTCGATTCGATCTGGGCCGCCGAGCATCACTTCGACGGCTACACAATGTGCCCGAACGTTGCGCAGTTTTTGACCTATATGGCTGGCCGCACCAAGCGCGTTAGGCTCGGATCCATGGTCATGGTGCTTCCATGGCACGATCCGGTTCGTCTGGCAGAGGAAGTGGCCGTACTCGATCACGTCTCCGATGGCCGGGCGATCCTCGGTATCGGACGTGGGCTTGGGCGTATTGAATTCGATGGCTTTCGAGCGACCATGGGGGAGTCCCGACAGCGCTTCGTGGAATACTCCGAGGCGATCCTTGGTGCCCTCGAAACAGGGTGGATTGAAAGTGCCGGCAACTACTACCGGCAGCCGAAGACCGCCATTCGACCCTCCCCTCACTCCACCTTCAAGGGACGGATCTACGCTTCCGCGGTGTCACCTGAATCTGCACGAATCATGGCGCAGCTAGGCGTCGGTCTGTTAATTATTGCGCAGAAGCCTTGGGATAAGACGATTGCAGAACTCAATGCATATCGGGAAATCTATCGCGAAATCCATAATGGCGCTGAACCTCCCAAGCCGATTTTGGCGTGCTTCATCTGTTGCAATGAGGACGCGAAAGTGGCCGACGCGATGCATGAAAAGTATGCGCGAGGCTACAGCCGCTCAGCGCTCGAACATTACGAGTTCCACAACGAGGGCCTCGCCGACATCAAGGGGTATGAGTATTACGGCGCTCTGGCGCAAAACATAAAAAAACATGGCGTCGATGCTTTTGTGAATTTCCTTGCTGACCTACAGGTGCGCGGAACGCCACACCAAGTCTACGAGCAGATGCTAAACTATCAACGCTTAACCGATTGTGCTGGATTCATTGGGATTTTCAGTTTCGGCGGAATGCCGCACAACATAGCTCAGGCGAATATGCGCCTGTTCGCAAAGGAGGTTCTTCCGCGTCTTCAGGCCTTGGACGTGGGTGCATCCGTTGGGGCGCCCTTGGCTATCGCGGCTGAATAGCCAATGGTCGACACCGGTCTTAGCGGCAAATCCGTATTGGTCACCGGCGGCGCGTCCAATATTGGACGCGCTATCGTATTTGCCCTGGCTCGGGAGAACGCCAATGTCGTTTTCGGCGACATCGATGAAGAGCAGGCACGCCGAACACTGAAAGACGCCACCAAGCAGGGTAAAGGGCGGGTCATCTTCCAAGCAGCGGATGTGACGAAGGAAGAAGACGTAAACGCGCTCATCGGGCGCGCCATGACCGAACACGGACGCCTCGATGTCCTGATCAACAACGTCGGTTGGGATCGTCCGTCAGTTTTCGCTCGGCAGTCGACGAAACACTGGCGGCGGCTAATCGAGGTCAACTTGGTGTCGACAATTCTGTGCACCCAAGCCGCGTTGCCTCGACTTGTCGATGCTGGTGGAGGCACGATTGTTTCTGTCAGCTCGGATGCCAGCTTTGGCGAGGCTCGGGAAACGGTCTATGGAGCAGCAAAGGCCGGCGTAAACACTTTCATGAAGGCAATTGCAAAGGAGTACGGCCGCCATAGCATCCGGTGCAATGTCGTGGCTCCAGGCCTAGTCTTGCCGACGGCGTTGAAAGAGATTGGCACCAACAGTCTGTGGGTCGGCCGCGATTCCTTCTTTTCCGATGTTCAAGTGGAGAAAGCCAGAAAGGTGATCCCACTCGGCAAGATTGGTCGGGCTGATGACATTGCCAACGCGGTGCTGTTCTTCGCCTCGCCCAGCATGGCGGGACATGTTTCCGGACAAGTACTGAGCGTGAGCGGTGGGTACGCGACGCCCGGCTGAATGAAAGGTGACAGCATGCGCAAGCGTTTTGCGATCATCGGCGCAGGCATGTCCGGCATGCTCGCGGCCATTAAGCTCAAGCAACGTGGCATCGAGGATTTTGCGATCTACGAAAAGGCCGCCGGTCTGGGCGGCACTTGGCGCCACAATACCTACCCCGGCCTGTGCTGCGATGTGCCCTCCCACGTCTATGCCTACTCCTTTGAACTCAAAGGCGACTGGACGCGCCGTTTCTCGCCCGGCGCAGAGATCCAGGGATATTTCGAGGGCGTCGCCGCGAAGTATGGACTGACCAAACACTTCCACTTCAACAGCGAGATCGTGCGCGCCGAGTATCGCGACCGACGCTGGCATCTTGCTGTTCAGGACGGCACGACCGACACGGTCGATTTCGTCATCGCGGCCACCGGCGTGCTGCACCACCCGACCTATCCCGACATCGTAGGCCTCAAGGACTTCGAGGGCCCTAGTTTCCATTCCGCCCGCTGGGATCATTCGGTCGCGCTCGAAGGCAAGCGGGTCGGCATCGTCGGCACTGGCTCGACGGCCCTCCAGATCGTGCCGGCTATCGTCGACAGCGTAGCCAAAGTGAAGCTATTTCAGCGCACCGCGCAGTGGGTGCTGCCGCTCGCCAATCCGGCCTACAGCGAGGAAGAGAAGGCGATGTATGTCGGTAAGCCTGAGAGGCTGCGGCAATCTTACGATTTCTGGGCTCAGCGGTTCGTTGACACCTTCGCCCGCGCCGTGGTGGGCGACCAGAATGAGCTGCAGAAGATCGAGGATGCCTGCCGCGTCAACCTTGAGGAGAACGTCCCCGACCTCAAGCTGCGGCGGAAGCTGACGCCCAACTATCGAGCGGCCTGCAAGCGCCTCATCATGTCCGACACGTTCTACCCGGCGATGCAGAAGCCCAACGCCGAGCTATTGACCGACGGTATCAGGCGGATCGAGGCGGCCGGCGTGCGGACCAAGGATGGCATGCTGCACGAGCTCGACGTGCTGGTGCTGGCGACCGGATTCGACGGCCATGCCTTCATACGGCCGATGGAGGTCGTGGGCGAGGGCGGTCGGCAGCTGGCCGACGCCTGGGCGGTCGCCAACGAGGCCTACCGCTCGGTCGCGGTGCCGGGCTTCCACAACTTCTTCATGCTGGTCGGACCCAACAGCCCGATCGGAAACTTCTCGGTAATCATGATATCCGAGTTGCAGATTGACTACATTCTGCAGCTCGTTGACCTAGTATGCGACGGTAAGTGCCACGCCGTCGCACCCAAAGCAGCAGCGTCCGCACGCTTCAATGCTGCCCTGCGCGAGGCGATGAAAGGTACGGTCTGGGTGTCCGGCTGCAAGAGCTGGTATCTCGACCGCAGCGGCAACCCCACGCTCTGGCCCTGGAGCTTCGACCGCTTTCGCGCCGAAATGCAGAAGCCCGATCTCGAAGATTTCGACCTCGCGGCTTGAATTTGACCAACGGCCGAAAGGTGACCTGGCCGCAGAAGCACAGGCCCACCCGCATCGAAACTTCCCAAGGAGGTTAAGCGATGGATGATGATCTGACAGCATTGATGTCGTTCCTTCGCAAGCAGCCGTCAATGTCTAGCGCGACCGTGGCGGAACGGCGCGCGGCCTACGACCGCGCCGAGCGAGCCTTTGCCCTGCCGGTTGGCGCGACGATTCGACTCTGGGAGCGCAATGGATTGATCGGAGAGCTGGTCGAACCGGAGCATCCAGTCGACGGCCGCACTATTCTATATCTACACGGCGGCGGATATGTGATCGGATCTCCTCGATCGCACAGACATCTGGCCGCCGCGATAGCGATTGCAGCAAGTGCCAATGTACTGTTGCTTGATTATCGCCTCGCCCCCGAGCACCCGTTCCCCGCCGCGGTCGACGACGCCGTCGCCGCGTATCGCCTGCTTCTCCAGGACATCGGATCTCAGCGATTGGCCGTCGTGGGCGACTCGGCCGGAGGCGGCCTTACTGTGGCGACACTAGTCGCCGCTCTTAGTGCCGGTGATGCCATGCCTGCGGCCGCGGTTTGTTTATCTCCCTGGGTTGATTTGACGTGCAACACCATTGCAGCGTCCGCCGCTACAATCAGCGATCCACTCGTAAAGACTGAAGACATCGTAGCCTACGCGTCGTCCTATCTTGGAGCCAATCCGGCAACCCATCCCTTGGCATCACCACGGTTCGCGGATCTTCGCGGCCTGCCTCCAATGTTGATACACGCAAGCACTTCCGAAATGCTGGCGTCTGATTCGCTGGGGCTCGCCGACGCAGCGCGGGCAGCAGGTGTGGATGTCACTCTGGAAATGTTTGAGGGTGTCCCTCACGTTTGGCACTGGTTCTGGCCACGTCTCGAAATAGCCAAAGCTGCCATTGCGCAGGTCGGCGCGTTTCTCAAGACCGTCTGGATGGAGCAACAGGCGCCAACGAAAGCTGAAAATAGGAGGAGGACGTCATGACGCTGCCGGCCGAGACCGATGCCACCAGCCCGAAGCATCTGCGCGACAAGTACGCCATCGTCGGTGTCGGCGAGACGACCTACACGCGAGGCTCGGGCAAGACGACGCGCGCGCTGGGGACGTGGGCGGTGCGCAACGCGATAGAGGATGCCGGCCTGAAACCATCCGACGTCGATGGCATGCTGTCCTACCAGTCGGGCGATTCAACCTTCTCGACCTTCATCGCCGGCGACCTCGGCATCCGCGCCAACTTCTACATGGACGTGTTCGGCGGCGGCTCCTCCACGGAAGCCTTGGTCGGCATGGCGATGGGCCTGATAGAAGCCGGCATGTGCAAGGTCGTGGTGATCTTTCGCGCCATGAACGGTTTCTCGCAGGTGCGCATCGGCGGCACCGGCGCGCGTGCCGCGGCACCCGTCTCGGGTGACATGCTGCATAGTCGCAGCTATGGCTGGCAGAGCGCAGGTCAGATGTTCAGCCCGACGTTCATGCGCCATATGCACGACTACGGCACGCGGCCTGAGCAGGTCGCCGCCGTCAAGGCGATCCACAGCGAACACGCTTCGAACAACCCAAAGGCCTTCTACAGGGAGCGGGTCAGTGTCGACGACGTGCTTGCCAGCCGTATCATCTGCAAGCCGCTCCATTTGCTGGATTGCTGCGTCGAGACCGACAACGGCACGGCTCTCGTGGTAGCCAGCGCGGAGCGGGCGCGCGACTGCCGCCATCCGCGTACGTTGATCCGCGGCGTCGTCGGCCGCTGCAGCAAGCCGCGCCTCGACATGCACTACCAGCACGGACCGATCTCGACCGTCGCCGGTCGCTATGCCCGCGAGATCTTGTGGCCCAACGCCGGGGTTGGACCGGAGGATGTCGACGTCACCGGCTCGTACGACGCCTTCACCTTCACAACCATGCTGCAACTCGAGGATTACGGCTTCTGCAAGAAGGGTGAAGGCGGCGCCTATGTCAGCGACGGGACGATCCGGCTCGGCGGGCGGCGGCCCAACAACACCAGCGGCGGCCATCTGTGCGAGGGCTATACGCACGGCCTGAACATGGTGATCGAGAACGTGCGCCAGCTGCGCCACGATGCCGACGATTCATGTCCCGTGGGCCCCGACGGCAAGCGCCAGCATACCTACGACTACAGCGAGGGCGATTGCCGGCAGGTCAAGAAGTGCGAAGTGACGGCCAATATGGGCTGGGCGAATCCGGGGACGGGCTCGGCCATGGTGATGCGGCGCGACTGAGGGAAAGGGACACGACCATGGCGATCCAGGCCAAATATCTCGACATGCCGCTTGACATCAACGACCTCGATGTCGAGAACCTTGCGTATTTCAAGCACTGTGCGGCACATGACTTCCATCTCCAGAAATGCGGCGCCTGCGGCCTGCTGCGCTATCCGCCAACCACGGCCTGTCCGTGGTGCGCCAGCCCGAAGTCGGAGTGGGTGCCGGTCGAGGGTCGCGGCGCCGTCCACTCCTACACCGAGGTCCATCACGCCATTCAGCCGGCCTTCAAGGCCCACACGCCCTATCTCATCCTCTTGGTCGACCTCGATACGCAGAAGGGCCAACCCAGCGAGCACGAAGCCTTGCGCGTCGTCGGCAACCTCGCGACGCCGGATGGCACGCTCGCGCCGCCGGAGATGGTGCGTCGCGTCGGCATCGGCACGCGGGTCCGCATGGTCTTTGCCGATGCGGGCCCGGGCCTCGCTCTGCCGCAATGGACCATCGACGAGGCTGCATTTCATCCCCCCATGCCGTGGCGTTATCCGCAGGAGTGACGATAGGCAGAAATGGAATAGGAAGCTATGTTCGGCGGTCGCCGGAGTGGTCCGGAGGTCTTCGAGGTCGAGAATTTTATCCGAGCCGCCTTTGCCGTCAGAGCTCGTATCGATCGCCGTCCGCGCGCAGGCGTTGCCTTCCAGGACACGCGGTCGATCGGGGGCAAGTTCCAAACGATACCATGACCGCGCGTACTGGCGGCTCGGCATTTGGCATGAGCACTCCGCAGATCGTGCGGGTTCGATTGCTGCTGTTCCGTGACCGCAGCGCCTACACTTTCGCTCAGAACGAAGACACCTCGGCAGTGACGCTTGCAAGCATGGGATAATCCAATGGACGGGACTGCGACGGAAACTTTGGCAAAGTCGGCGGCACAGCGTTGGCTTGGCGATTTCGCAACGGCACTAGCCTGCCGCGATGGCGCTCGCATCGCGGCGCTCTTCGCCAACGAGTGCCACTGGCGCGACATCCTCGCTTTCACTTGGAATCTGCATACGACGTCAAGCCCGGGCGCAATCGCACACAGAATGCTTCCCTCATTGGCCCGCACGGCGCCACATGGCCTGGAGCTCGCAAAGGGCCGCACGCCGCCGCGGTACATCGAGCGTGCGGGGACTAAAGCCATCGAGGCCATCTTTACTTTCGAGACCGTCATCGGTCCATGCAATGGCGTCGTGCGCCTGGTTTCCGAGGGAGGCGCGCCGCGTGCCTGGACGTTGATGACCGCGCTCGACGAGATACGCGGCCACGAAGACCCGGCAAATGGCAAGCGCTGGCAGGACGTCGACTGGAAGCGCAATTTCGGCGGCGAGAACTGGGCCGACCGCCGCCGACGAGCCGTCGCCTATGCTGACCGCGACCCTGCCGTCCTGGTGGTGGGCGCAGCGCAGGCGGGGCTGATGGTTTCGGCACGCCTGGGCATGCTTGGTGTCGACACGCTTGCGATCGACCGCGAGAAACGGCTGGGCGACTCCTGGCGGCGGCGCTATCACGCGCTGACCTTGCACAACGAGACGCGCGTGAATCACTTTCCGTACATGCCGTTCCCACGCTCCTGGCCGGTCTTCGTGCCGAAGGACATGCTGGCCAACTGGTTCGAGATCTATGCCGAGGCCATGGAGCTCAACGTCTGGACCGGCACGGAACTCACCGCCGCCCGCTATGACGATGTGTCGAAGCACTGGACGGTCACTCTGAGGCGGGCTGACGGCGGCGAACGCATCATGCACCCGCGCCATGTCATATTCTGCAATGGCGTCAGTACGATCCCCAAGTGGCCAGACCTTCCGGGCCTCAACGAATTCCGCGGCGCCGTGCGCCACTCGGGCGACTACGGCAGCGGGCTGGATTGGAAGGGCAAGCGCGCGCTGGTGCTGGGCACCGGCACGTCGGGCCACGACGTCGCCCAGGACCTCTCTGTGTCCGGTGCCGCCGAGGTCTCGATCATCCAGAACGGTCCGACCCTGGTCGTCAGCCTCAAGGAGGCGCAAGCGCCCTATGCCCTCTACGACGAGAACATCTCTTTCGAGGACTGCGACCTGCTCGCCACCTCCTTCCCGTACCCGATCTACAGTCGCTCGCACCAACGGCTGACGGAGAAGAACGCGGATGCCGACAAGGTGTTGCTCGAGGGGCTCAAGAGGCGTGGCTTCAAGCTTACCTCAGGCCCGAACGGCACGGGCTGGCAGATCATGTACGGGAACCGCGGAGGCGGTTACTACTTCGACGCTGGCTGCTCGCAGATGATCGTCGACGGCCGCGTCGGCCTGATCCAGTTCGCGGACATCGAGCGTTTCTGCGCTGAAGGCGCGCTCATGAGAGATGGCTCGGTGCGGGCCGCCGAGCTGATCGTCCTCGCCATCGGCTACGAGGGACAGAAGGAAGCAGTACGCCACGTCCTTGGCGATGCGGTCACTGACCGCATCGGTCCGGTCTGGGGCTTCGACGCGGAAGGTGAACTCGCCGGCATGTGGCGACCTACCGGCCAGCCCGGCCTGTGGTTCCTGGCCGGCGGCCTGGCACAGTGCCGCATCTTCTCAAAGGTGCTGGCGCTGCAGATCAAGGCGAGAGAGCTGGGCATTGCCACCACGTGATACGGATCTTTGGACTGGCCGTTCGAGTTCGAAGCCGATTCGGACGGCACGATGCGAGCGCCGGGGCGCTAACCGCTGACGCCAGGTCGAGTATGAGGGAACGGAACAGCGCGATCGTCATCGCACTCCACGAGGGCGTCGGGATGATTGTCGCGCAAAAGCGGATCGTCCTCGACGAGGATGACGCTGGGTAGTGCCAAAGACGGCGCTCTTCTGGACTCCCCGAACATGTGCTTGAGCAGCAGCAGGCCGATCACGAATCCTTTCGATCCTTAGGCACCCCTTGTCGCTGTAGAGCGACGCCAGGCTGCATGGGGAAGCCCTATTCGATGGGCCTTCGGGAACGGGTCCGAGCGGAGATCGCGAATGGCGGGTCGCGGCGGGCAGCGGCTCGTCGCTACGATGTG
>BFBZ01000286.1_pt2 | contig 31914 bp, 22 predicted proteins | sample 1888401 | NCBI WGS metagenome assembly BFBZ01 (sample SAMD00112614, study PRJDB3348) | symbiont metagenome | host: Chara braunii
ACTTCTGTTTTGCCTTCCGGCCGCCTGATCACGGTGGCCGTGGTTTTTACCATGCTCTTCAATTGTTCTGCTGCCCGGTTGCTCCTGTATTCCTGTACGAAACGCAGCAGGGAACTCACCATTACCATCACACCCACCATGATCACCGTTTTGTATGCTTCTTCTCCCGGCTTGGCCATCCATACATCCATGATGAATGAAATGATGGCAATCACCACCAATATGCCAATGAACGGGTTCACGAACGCCTGCATCAATTGACGGAACCAGGAAGGAGCTTTTTCGTGCTGCACTTCATTCAAACCAACGGTTTTGAGCTTATCGGTTACCTGTGCATCGCTCAACCCGGCGTTGTTACTTTCCATGATATGGAAAAAATAGTCGCTGTCGTTGCTGCTCACGAGCTTGAGTTTCTGAACAGCGCCTTCGTTGATCCCATTTCCATTGATAGAAAAATGAAACCTGTTCCTTATATTATCTTTTACAGTGGAGAGCATGCGATTATTTTTTTGTTTTTTTCTTACCTATGAMATTCAGTACGATCATAACGAACAGCAATGTTGATAATGCGATAATGCTATACTTCAATACTGGTATATTGTTCATCGGATGTTTGTACCATGCCAGGTTCATATCTGTTAAGAATATCAACACGGCTAACAGTACGATGGCTTTGAACCAATCAATGTGTGTTTTCATTATACATCAGTTTGTTGTCCTGTAACCTCCCAGCTTACTTTCGTAACATCTCTTTCGATGGTGAGCCGGCTGGCTACTTTTTCTATCAATACTTCCTGTGGCGACAATGTTTTGATTTCAGCGGCGATGATGGCATTGGACGGGTCACCATTRTCACTGCTGGTCAGGGATCGCAACAGCAGCCTGTCATCATTACCCAGGTACTGCATGAGCAATACCCGGATATGGTTTTCCACTTCCTGTTTGCATTTGATGGTAAACAGGTATTCTGTTTGCGTATCTTCCGATGGAGTGAATGTGAATTTGCTCAACCTGTTGCCCAGMGGCCGCAACAACAAGTGTGTGAGTACTACTGCTGCAGTGAGCACTATTGCCTGAATGGGCAGCCCTACTCCGGCGAGTGAGCCTACTGCTGCGGAGCACCAGATGGTAGCGGCTGTATTCAATCCCTGAACACTCATGCCGTCTTTCATGATCACACCTGCTCCCAGGAAACCAATACCCGTTACAATTTGTGATGCCACACGGCTCGGATCGCCACTGGAACCGGTGAGCGAAAGCGATAACAGGATGAATGCAGCAGCGCCTGTACTTACCAGGGTATTGGTTCGRAGGCCGGCGCTTTTTTGGCGCCATTGACGCTCAATTCCAATAATAGCACCCAATACATGGGCCAGGGCGAGTCTTAAAGTAAAGTCGAAAACGCTCATTGCTGTTCATTTGTGCAGTCATCATGCTCCATACTGCACAGCAAAAGCGGGGCAGGTTAGGAGTGGTGGCTACCGTTTAAAGAATAAGGGTCTGCATCCATTTGTGGTCAATTTGTTTTTGACAGCGCAAAAGTAGTTAAGCCTTGATAAAAAGGCTGTTAGAGCGCTTTTAGAAATTTATTAGAAAAAAATTAGAGGCTATCTCAAAGAATGGAATGACTTTCCCGGTTTAGGATGGTTCTCTTGTTGGAATAGTTAAACATGCTTGAAAGTGACGACAAATGTAGTGCCTTCTCCTTCTTTTGAATGCACCGTAATAGTACCATTGTGCAATCCAATGATCTTTTGCGTTAATGGAAGACCGATGCCATTGCCATCGGTAAATTGTTTATTCTTTCCCCTATAAAAAGGGGTAAAAATATGTGCCAGCTCATCGGGTGRGATTCCTATACCTGTATCGGTAAAATGCAGGATCACATGTTGTTGATCGTACGAGATAGAAGCAGTACATTGTTTATTCGCCGAGAATTTACAGCCATTTTCCATTAAGTTGCTGAAAGCAGCTTTCAGCAGGTATTCATTGCCCTGCACTGAAACGAAATCATCGTTTTCGATCTCTTTTTCAAAACGGATATTGATGCTCACATCGGGCTGGTTGTGCAGCACATCGTTACGKGCGTCGAGCAGTACCTCGTCTATCCGCAGTTCTTTGAACGCTATTTCGGTTTGATCATAACTGGCTTTTGCCAGGTCGAGCAGGCTGTTGGAAAGGCGAATGATCTTTTTGGTATCACCTATAATATGTGTGATCGCCGCTTTGTATTCTTCATTGCTTCTTTCTTTCGATACAGTCAGTTGCAGCTCTGTAAGCATGGCAGTCAGCGGCGTTCTCAATTCATGGGAGATATTCGATACAAAATGTTTCTGGGCATCGAATGAATTCTCCAGGCGGTTGAGCATTTCATTAAATGTAATGGCCAGGGARGCGATCTCATCTTTCCGGTTGCCCTCGGCCACYCTGAAATCGAGGTTGGTGGCCGTAATGGTTTTCACCTTGTCTACCATTGCRGCTACTGGATTGAGTGATTGACGGGCCAAAAAACGGCCTGCCMAAAARATCAGYACAATGGCGCCTACGAATACCACCAGYAGGGTATTGCGCAAGGCCGCCAGTTTGGCCAGTCCATTGCCATCTTTGGCCGYGGCAGTGATTACATAAGTATGATCTTTACGCGTATAAACGAATGCCACCACCTGCATGTCTTTTACATAGAACCGRAGCTCTTTCTGTGCAATGGTCTGATCAATCATGTCCCGGGTCTCTTTCACTTTATCGATATCTACCGCATCGTGGTACAATAAATGAAAACCTGTATCATAAATAGCTACTTCTTCCTGGAATAAAGGATCGGATGTGTTCTTGTAAATCAACTGCAATACGCCCGGATCGATTTTCGTATCAAACAGCAGGTTGGCTTTGATGGTAGCTTGTTGTTTGAGCCTTTTATAATATTCRTCTTCCCTTGTTCGGGAGAAAGAAACATATACGATCAGGGCAAAAGCCAGCAAAATGGCCGCTGTCAGCGCAGTGAACAATAATGTTAGCCTGGTCCTGATCTGCATATTACTCTTTTTTGAAGATGAACCCGAGTCCCGATTTGGTATGGATYAATTTGGTATCGAARTCTTTRTCRATCTTTTTYCGCAGGTAATTGATGTACACRTCAATGAAATTGGTRCCGGTATCGAAAGAAGTATCCCAAACCTTTTCTGCGATCTCTGTTCTGCTCAGCACCCTTTCAGGGTTTTGCATCATGTATTCGAGCAGCTTCAATTCTTTKGGYGTCAGCTCAATTTCTTTGTTGTTTCGTTTTACAATTTTGGTATGCATGTTCATTTCTATATCGGCATACCGCAATATGAATCCCTGCACCTGGTTATTGGAAGCGCTTCTTTTCAGCAATGCCCGTATCCTTACCAATAATTCCCGCAGTTCAAAGGGTTTTACCAGGTAATCGTCGGCGCCGGCATCAAATCCTTCTACTTTATCGTCGGTGGTACCAAGGGCTGTGAGCATGATAATGGGCACATCGGGCTTAACGCGCCTGATCTCTTTGCACAGGTCAATTCCATTCAGGTTGGGTAGTATGATATCGGTGATAATGATATCGTATGACCTGTTAACAGCCAGTTTTTTTCCCATCAAACCATCATAGGCAGCTGTTACTTCAAATCCCTGTTCTTCCAGCCCCTGCTTGATCAATGCTGCAATACGCTGGTCGTCTTCTACCAAAAGCAACTGAATCATGTTCGCCATTTAATGAGCACAAAGGTAATTTTAAAAAGACTTCTCTTCTTTGAGGAATTCTTTTTTCACGCCTTCGAGCAGGTCTGACTGCAACAATTTACCATCGCCGCGGGCATAGCTTTGCAAAGTGGCAAACTGCACGGCATTCAGGATGGAAGCGCCTGTCAGCTCGAATTGGTCGGCCAGTTCAAGGAGGTTCACAGAGCCATCGTGTTGCAAGCCTGCGGGCATTGTTTTTTTCCAGAGATGATGCCGTTCGGCGGTATTGGGCATGGGGAAGTGTACCACGGAGTGGAAGCGGCGCAGGAAGGCTTCATCGAGGTTGTTCTTGAAGTTGGATGCCAGGATGAGYAGGCCGGGATAGTCTTCCACACGTTGCAGGAGATAGCTCACTTCCTGGTTGGCGTATTTGTCGTGCGAACTTTGTACACTGGTTCGTTTGCCGAAGAGTGCATCGGCCTCATCRAAAAACAATATCCAGTCCTTGCTTTCCGCTCTTTTGAAAACGGCTTCCAGGTTCTTTTCCGTTTCACCGATGTATTTACTTACAATTTGTGAAAGGTCGATGCGATAAACATCTTTGCCGAACTCTTTACCCAGCAGTGCGGCTGTTAATGTTTTACCCGTTCCGGAAGGGCCGTAAAAAAGTACGCGGTAACCGGGTTTGATCTTTCTTTTCAAATTATTGTCTTCAGCAAACCGGTGATGGTGATTGAGCCAGGTACTGATGTCTTTTACCTGTTGCATGGTGCGCGGATGCAATACCACATCGTTCCATTCCATGGCCGTAATAATTTGTTTGGCAGGGAAATCGAGTCCATAACGCGGTGCCGACTCACGACCGAATAAGATGCGTTCTATATTTTCCTGCGGCAACACGATTCGCCCGCTCATTACCGGTTCGCCTTCCTTGACCGGCTCCAGCCATAAAATGCCCTGGCGGTAAAAGAAATGCGTTTCACGGAAAAGTTCCTGTAGTTGCAGCCGTTTATCAACGTCATCACCGGCTATGATGAACTGGATCGTTTCGCCGGTAGGCAACATGCCTCGATGATTAGCCGCTTTTACGCCGCCAAATTCAGGAAAATCGCCACCGGAGGGCAGGTGTGTTACGATCAGGGATTCAAAAAAATTAGGATACACATGCGGCGCCAACGTTAACATGACCACGAGCCATTCGGTGTATTCCTGCAAGGGGATAAAAGAGAGCCAGCTTTTATTCGGTGGTTCATTTTGATATTGTTCTTTGAGCCAGGCAACCGGGTCGAAAGAGCCATTGTCGAAATACGCCTGCAAACGCAATCCGATCAAGGTTTTGCAATGATCCATCGCAATCCTCAATGATGGGACCGTATTGCTATGGTTTAACTGGTAGATCACAGGTTGTATTTTACGTTAAGATACTGCATTATGTTCTAAAGTGCTATGTACAATGATCCGGATGTGGGGGTTAGGTTGCGGCGCTTTAATAATTGTTGGCTGACTTCATCGGGCTCATAAATAACTGGTTTCCAACAGTTGGCTGACTTTATGGGCTTCATAGGCTGAGATATTATTTCTTCTGTTGTTTTTTAGGTGATGGGGAAGCAGGGGCTTTCGGCTCCTGGCAATCAATGTCTATTGTGGTATTGAAAGGATCCAGGGCATCACTCAGGGCATTGGCGGCAGCAATACGACTGGCATCTATACTGTTATGCAAGGGGAGGAGCGCATCGCTCAATCCCTGGTCTGTATGGCACGCAGTTACCGTAAATGGTGTACGCACTGTTCCATTGTAGGTATTGAATGCCGCCACATGCTGTCTTTCGTGCGGCATCAATACGTTATTGATGAAATGTTGTACGCGCAACTGCTGACAAGGTGTGAGTCCGGGCGGCATAACAGGTGGTGCAATAACCGGATGCGCATGGAATACCGAGATCATGACACCACTCATCGTAGCACAGGGAGCAGATCCACAATCACTGCAACCTGTTGCGCGGGTGCTGGTGGCATTGGCTGTTGTAAAAGTGCCATGATCGTAATTGGCGGTGGTTTGTGCGCTCACATCTGCCGAAGCGCCATTATTGGTTTTATTATCGGTAAGCGTTCCCTTACCTGAAACCGGCCTCAAAGCGGTCTTATCATCATCTTCATGGATCACCGGGTTTACTTTTCGCATGATGGCTCCTGCCTGCTGTACCACATGCGTTAATTCATGTGCAAGCAGTTTTTTCCCTTCGTATGTATCCGGTGCATATTGTCCTTCTTTGAATACAATATGGTTGCCTACAGTATAGGCTTTTGCATTGATGGCTTTAGCAGAATCGGAAGCTTCCTTTTCCGTATGAATGGCCACCTGGCTGAAATCAACGCCCATCCTTTGCTGGAAGAATTGCTTTGTAGAAGCAGGGAGCGGGCTACCTTTGCCATTGAGCGAATGGACATAAGAAGCCGCGCCGCCTGAGGCAGTAGCGGCCCCATCAGTTTGCCGGTGCAACTTTTTATCGTCGTCTTCTTTTTTATCCGTTTCGCGATGCACGGTTTTATCCTCTTCTTTCTTATCATCGGTCATGCGCTGGGCCTTTTTTTCTTCATTCTCACATTCAGCACATTTTCGTTGTACTTGTTGTATTTGCGGTTGTGGTTGGAAAAATCCATCATGATCAGTGCCACTGAAAAAACTTTGCTCCTGGGTATTCTCTTTCTTAAAGAACTTACCCTCATTGGCAGTGATGGATCTGCGTCTACGTCTTTTAAAAATGGTTGCCATATATTTAAAATTTATTTAGAAAATCCAATTTACACTTGACAATCCTCTTCTATATGCATTTATTCTGTTCGATTGTGCCTGGGTAGGACTCAGCACACTAATAACTTCCGGATCAAAAGATAGAACGTCAGTTCCAAAAATTTCCGATGCAAGTGCTCTTTCCATTTGACGATAATATGTATAACCGCTTGCTGGCCTTCTTGCTCTTAAAACATCAATCATATCTCTTGTTACAGTCGACATATTTACAATGAAATACTGGGCATCAGCATCAGTTAAGACCAGATTAATATTAAAGCCTGCATTTTCAGGCGGGTCAATACTAACATTAAACGTTTTTTGTTTGGTAGGGTCCTCAACCCATTGATTATTTTGATATTTCATTGCCCCGGCTTGTGCTGAATATCTATTCGGGAACAAAGAATTATAAATAGGCCTGTAAGTTATTGAAGCCCGTAGCCAAACGGGCAGGCCCGAATTGTAATATCCTTTCAAATCGGTTTCCAAAGCATCCTTGTACTCATTGTTGATCAAAGTAGGTGTAGGAATTAAATTAGAGTCGGCGGCAATACCACCTACTTCTCGGTTCAGTATATGGAACCTTACCCACCTACTACTTAACTGCAATCCTGTTAATATCCTCCATGCGTCTACCAAATTCGCATCCGATGGTTCGGTTCCATCAGCATGGTTTTTAGGTATGGCAACCCCAGCAGCTGTTGTACCACCTCTGTAAACATATCTTGCAGAAAATGAACTGGCTTTAGCATTTAAGAATCCGGGATTGAATTCGGCAGCGGGAACCATTTCTTGTGTACCACCTGGTTCAATTTCCTTTATAACGCCAATGATTTCTACAATCATTTGCGGAATCCTCGGATTTGAGTTGTTTGCTGCTTTGGCGCTATTCATTAATGTTTGCAATCCTTGGAGTAAATTCCTTCCATGTGTGATCTTTCCTAGTTTAGTATTCTTATCTGTGGTAGTCATAGTTGATGACGCAGTAATAGCCGCTTCCTGTTGGTTAAAGAATGTAGCAACGTCCACAGGAGAACTTTCAATAATCAGTGTTGGTGCTTGCCCGGAATCTCTTATATATATGGTATGATTTGTCCCACTATCCGTAGCAAATCTTTCCCTGAATCCCAACCAATCAAGCACTGCTGCTACCGCACTTCTTCCCGCAGCCATCAATCGGTCGAATAAAGCGAAGCCTGTATCCACAGCCCGGTTCACCAACCAGGTCACAGCCCTGTCAACCAATTGTCTTGCAGCGCCTATGAGTTCAGCAATGCGGCGTCCCACACCACTTAAGCCCACTTGGTTAGCAAGGAAGCCTATGACGATGGGCATGGCCCTGTCGAGACTGTTCTCCAGGAAGTCGGCCGCACGCCGGGTATTTCCACTCGCTATTTCCACTACGCCTTCTACGAATGAATTCACCACCGTGAGCATTTCTCGCAGGTAACGGATGAAGGATTGTACAGCTCTGTACAAAGCAATCGCACTGTTGATCACGGCCATGATACCCGTAGGGTCCAGCATACTCAGCAACCTGGCTACCACACGGTTTACGATCTGCTCCATGATCCAATTCTTCACAGCATCCAATATGGTATTCCACAGGTTACTCAATTGCTCCTGTATCTTATCCCAGATGGCGGCAATGCCTCTTTCCTGTACATCTCTTATGAAAGTCCAGATGCCTTCCAGCGTATTGATCATGCTGCGTATGCGCGCTACACGTTGTGGTCCTATCCGCGGATGTTCCGATAATTTCTGCCAGATGGTTTCCATGCTCAATCCCAATACCTGCAATACCCAACTGATGATGCCCCGCAGGGAGAAGTCTTGCGGCGCGGGCACATTCGCGTCACGTAACTCGCTCATCAACCAGCCCGTGAGTCCATTCAACAAATGCCTGAGGATATTATTGAAGAACTGTGTGAATCCTTGCTTGATGGCGCGCAGCAGGTTTTTGAGGAACCCTACCGGATCGCGCTTGATCATTTCAAAAGCCTGCATGGCTTTGGTGATGATATTGCTGATGAGGTCGGTGGGGAAATTCATCACCTGCAATATCACTTCCACCACGATCTTCACAATCTCTACCACAAAAGCAACGAGCCGGCCGATGGGCTCTCCGAATGTAGCCACGATGCGCCTGAAAGCATCGATCGGATGGATGAGATCGTTCAGGCTCATGGAATGCCAGAGATTGATGAACAGTTGTACAATTCCGGCAGGCGTCATGTTGAGCCGGTCAACCGCCGCATTGATGCGTTGTGTGGTTCTGTCGATGGCGCCTGATTCTTTCAACTGGTTGAACTGTTCCAGTCCGCCTTCCATCAGGCTCATGAAGCCACGGATGATGTTTTCCATCGTGCGCGGAACGACTTCATCGGTGAACGGATCTTTGCCAATGATCACGGTGAGTAACTGGTATCCGCGCACTGTTCTTGCCCAGTTAGACAACCTGCGCAGCAATACTTCTTTGATGAAACGCAATATCACCACTGCTGTATCGCGCACGAAATTCCATACCTGTTGTATCGGCGGTGCGAATATGTTGTAGATACGATTGAAGGTATCGATGGGATGCATGAGGCTTTCGATAGACACAAAATCCCAGATCGATGCAATACCTGCCCGTATCTGTTCATACGCATTACTGAATACCGTTATGCCGCGATCGATCCATGCTGCGATCCGTTGGAAAGTGCCGGTATCCTGCATCTGCCGCCTTTGCTCTCTTCCTTCTTCGCCACCCAGTTCCAGTAATGCATTGAGGATATTCGTTCCATTCTTCGCTACCTGCTGGTGTGTGATGGGGTCTTCACCCAGTATCACACAGAGCAAGGGGTAGGCTGTTGTATGATTGCGTACAAAGGAAACCAGTTGGTTCAACAGGAAGCGCTTGACAATAGAAAGTAATTCGCTTGCGGCGTTCTCGGCAAAACGCACAATGCTGCTGATAGTGTCGTGGATAATATTGCCAATGCGTTCAAATACGCGTTGCGGACTGCCCAGGTCGTCCAATGACAAGCTTGACCAGAAGTTTTCAATACTGGTAACAATGCGGTGTACAACAGACACGAGGTTGGCTATCTGCTGATCTACCCAAGCTTCTGCATCGGTGAGTGCGCCCAACTCTTCCAGTTTATGGTGCAATAACCGGCCACCCGGCATAATGTCGAATGCCGCTTCTATAAAATTATGTCCGTTCCTTTCTACTACTTCATTGGTAATAGGGTCTTCACCCAATACCACCCGCAATGCGCGATAACCCGGTATGGCCATCGCAAAATCGCGTGCCTCTCTTAACAGGATGCGTTTACCAGCTTCGAGTCCTTGCGATACAAGATCGCCCACAGCGTTCGATACGGTTGACCATGCATCACTCAACCAGGAGCGTTGCAGTTTGGGTGCTGCTGTTTTCAACTGCACCGGAACAGGCGCATGTTTTTCTTCTTCCTCTTTGTGTTCTTCGTCTTTCTGTTGTACCGGTTCTTCTTTCGCCTGCACAGCGGCAGGTTGAACCACAGGTGGTGCATGTGTTAACCGGCCACTCTCATTCACCTGCCAGTTACTCAGCGGTTCCTGTTTGGCTTGCAGGTGTACTTCTTCGGTCATCTCTCTTTCAGGCTCGGGGCCGTCCTGCATTTTTCTGTTTACATGGAATAATTCCTGCCGCAGTTCGCGCAATGTTTTGGGTTTGCTTTCTGCGGCCTGTTCGCCTGCACCCAGTTCTCCGTTCTTTATCATCAATGGATCGAAGAAGCCTGTCCAATTGGCAAGGGGATGATCTTTTACCTGTACCTGCCCGCCAAGATTATCTTCACCGGCCGTATTGCCGTTAACCGTTGTAACGGTATCGCCGTTTGATTTTTCAACAATGGCATAATGTGAGAATGCATTTCGATAGGCAATATCACCTGCTTTCGGGTGGTAGCCTGGAGGGTAGGCGGCATTCAGGTCTATATTATGGCCACCCAGTATCCAGGGCTTCAGGGGCACGCCGCCTTTGTGGAGCGACCAGAACACAAATATGCCACACCAACTGGGCATAGCATCTCTTTGATAAGGCCCACTCGCAGGGCGTGGATTAGCGGGCGGCAGTCCATTAACCCTTCTTTGTTTCTTTATATCCTGTTCCGCAACGGCACCCTGCACCATGGCAGCGCCTTGCGGCAATACTTTATCGGCGCCCAATGTTGTTTTGAAATATTCTACCAGCCTTTCCCAACCGGTACGGTAACCATCAGCCCCTTCTTTATCGGCATTCACTTTACCTACTTCCGATTTGGCTTTGGCTACGGCATTATTCAATTGTGAAGGAACAGGCCGGTCAGACGCTGTTCGTTGTAAGATGGGTTTGCGCGCAACAGGATGCGCGTTGGATGCAACGGATTTGCTGGCGCCTTGTTGGATGGTATGCGTTAATTCATGAGCAAGCAACAAACCGCCTGCCCCTGTATCGGGTGCATATTTGCCGGCATTGAAATAAATATCGTTACCGTGTGTGAATGCCTGTGCCTGTATATTACTGCTCAGCGATTCTGCTACGGCGCCGGTATGAATGCGTACTCCGCCGAAGTCGGCGCCAAACCTGGTTTCCATGAACTGGCGGGTAGAGCCGGGCAAAGCGCTGCCTCCTCCTTTGGAGTGGGTCAGTTGTTGTTCAAAACCTGTTACGGGAGTTGGCGGAGCGCGGCCGTGTCTTTGCAGTAAAGCGGTTTGTATCACTTCAGCATCGGAAGTAGTACCTTCTTCTTCCTTACATTGTATGGCTGTTATAGCCGGTGTTTCCAGTTTGGGATGCAGTTCTTTTTTATCGTCGTCTGCCGCTGTTTTTCGCTGTACTTCGTTGTCTTCCTGTTTCAGTTGAGGTGTTGCCGTATCGGGTGCGCGCATCACATGGTCTGCTACGGCATCGGCTTCTTTTTCGTGTGGGTCATCCGGACTGCTAACAGATAATTTTGGTTGTATGAAACTTCCACCGTTGAAAAATGAAGGTGTTTCCTGTGTTCCGAAAAAAGAAGGCGCTTCCGCTTTCCTGAAAAAACTACCGCCAGCTCCTTGTTTAGGAGCTGATGACGCGGTCTTTGATGTTTTTTCAGCAGTTGAGAACATACGATCAACACAGTTTATCAGTCATTCCATTCCACCACCAGCAACGATTGCATCCAGGCTAATTTGATCATTTTAATATTCCAGGGCAGGTAATCCAATAGCATATCGTAAGATGATGTTTGTACTTTCAGGCGCCATTGATCGCCTGCCATTTGCAGCTTGCCTTCCCTTTGCAGGAAGGATTCACGCAAGCCTGCAACTGAAGTGTTTTTCAATACCTGCCAGTTGGTAATCACCGCCTGCAACAATTCAGCTGCAGCTTCCTTATCGGCTGTTGTAAGCTGGTATTTCTGAGGAATGGGGTCTTGTGGCTTCAAGCCGCATAAGAGTTTGGGTAATACTACTTCAAATTCTTCGAACTCATTTTCGCCTGTAACGATATAATGTAACAGGGTGATGGCCCTGGACACATTATTGATTTGGCTATCATTCAACAATCCGAGCTTATCGAAAAATCGTCCAAGATAGGGCGCTACGATTACCAAACCGGCATTGTTGATGTAAATGGTGTCAGCTTCGGATAGCACAGGCTGATTATCCTGCGTTGCATTGACAGCGGCAGGAGGTTGTTCTTTTTGCTGTGTATCGGTTTCCGTCTTGTCTGCATTAGTTGCCTGTTGAGATGTTGACCCGGATGATGTTGTTTTTTCCCTGCGCAGTTCTTGTGTCATAAGTGCTTTAAAATCCTTGTTGTTTAGTTCATCAATAAGTAGTTTCAGCGTACCTGTTTCTTTGTGAAGGGTGCCCTTTGGTAATACTTCTTCCAATTGCGCTTTTACTATTTTCGCCAACTGTTCGCTCATTGCATTAGGTGACTGGCTGCTTCCTCCCGAAGGAGTAGAGAGGAACTGCAATATAGATAACCGGATATTAACGCGAAATGATTGTTGCTGATCTGTACGTGCTATCCATTCGGTGATATGCTGCAAATCATTATACCATGCGTTGAATATTGTTTGTGAACCAGACAGTATATTGACCAATTCCCAGAAATACGTTTCATGGAACTGTACGGCCACTCTTTGACGTGCCTGTGTTTCCTGTATGACTGCCTGCAATTGCGTTTTTTCGTATGCCGATAAAGAAGCAGAAAGGTTTTCCAACACAAAGGAATGCCAGTTTCCCGTTCCGGTAAAATGGCTCCACCAAGGTAGGTACCCGTTCCGGAGATAGAAGATCAGCAGTTGTACAAATTTCGATGCAGGTGTTGGCCGCGCACTTTTATCCTTTATCTTTCTGGCAAGTGCTTCGTTGAGTCCCTCGATGATCCGTTGTGCCAGGTTGTTCTCCATATCATTGGAATTAAGTGTGAACTCCAACGCCAACCGGTCGATAGAGATTATTTCATCATCTGGACTATAACGGTCGAATAATGCCTCCAACTGCGGCAATAATTCCTTGCGCAACATGTTTTCCGTTGTTCGCTGCAAAGCAATACCATCGGTGTTACCGTTGTAAGTGATGTCGAGAAACTGTTTCCCGATGATATGTTTGCCTGCATGCATGGTTAAATACTCAATAGCGGTATATATCCTGCCAGGATATGCGTGTACAATGGTTTAACGGTGGTTTCTTTATTGGTGGTTACTCTTTCCTCTTCTGCCTTCACATCATTCAGGAAGAGGTTGAATTCCGGTTGCAATTGTTTTTTCTGATCGGCTGTAAACTGCCTGGCGACTGCATTTACCCTGCCCAGGTACTCATTGAGTTGTGTGAAATAGGTATTGGTAAGTACTTGTGCTTTATCCATATCTGCCGGCTGTATGCAGGCGATATAGAAAGCGATGTCTGTCAGTATCCTTGCCAGTTCCATATTCTGCAGCCTGCTGTTCGTAAGTTCCAGATAAGGTATCACCAACATCTGTATCCAGTTGGTCATGGAAGTTACCGTATTCATTTGCTGAAAGGCTTTCAATTGTTTATCGGGTGCGCCCATTGCATCTATTCCTTTCAGGTCTTTAAAGAAGGGCACAATGGCTGTGGTAAAGGCTTTCTGTGTTGCCTGATCGAGCAGGCGCGCATTCTCGGTGGTATTCAAAGTATTGAATGCAGTGATCGCATTATTCAGCGTATAACAAGTTTTTACAACAGGCAGCACGATCTTAACTGTTTGCGTAGCCGTAGCGGCACAGGAGCCATTTGAAACAGTAAGTGATACGGTATAAGATCCTTCTTTCTGGAAATCATGTGAAGGATTGGCTTCGTTGGAAGTTTTGCCATCGCCGAAATTCCACGCCACAGTTCCGGTAGCAGGTACAGAAGTATTCCTGAACAGTTTCAGAGAAGGAGTGGAGCCATTGGTAACAGCAAAACTTGCTTTGGGTTCTGCATAAACGGTTACATCCGTTCCTTTTGATTTACCGGCAGTTGCGTAGGTTAACGTTAGTTTTTTCTGGTCTGCTCCCTGCAAGAGTACATTGGCTGGATTGAACATGAATTTACCGGCGGTATCCTTTGTAATACCTTCTCCACTAACCGTTCCACCTGCAGGCGTACCGGTTACTTCTACCGGCTTATCATTTGCACAGAAGCTGTTTTTGGGAATCGTGATGGTAAGATCGGGCGTGGTAATGGTTACTTTTTTAGTGACTTTCTCTGAATTGCAGGCGCCGTTGACTGCAATAAGACTTACATTATAATCGCCGTCTGTTCCAAAATTGAAGACCGGTTCTTTTTCCGTAGCTGTTTTGCCGTTACCGAAATCCCAGATCCATTTATCGGCAAAGGCAGAAGACTTATTAATGAAGCTGGCGCTGGTACCGTTTATTTTTACATCAAAAGCGGCAACCGGTTGCTGGAACACATCTACGGCTATTGTGACCGTTTGTTCATTGATGGTATACGTGAGTGTAATATGCTTCTCTTTATCTGCCGGAGCCAGTTTAATGGCGTTGGGAGTAAAGCCGTATTTGTTATTGTTGTCTTTTGTAACACCTTCGCCTGTTACTTCACCACCTGCTGGAGAGCTATCGATGGGATAGGTTTTGCTGTCACCCGAACAGAAAGTAGTGGGTGTAATATTTATTTTAGGTTGAACAACCAGTTCGTTTACAGTAAACAACACAGGCGGACAATCTGAGCAACAGAGGTAAGGAAGATAAAAATCTGCAATCACCGTATAGTTGGCCAGGTTTGATAATACTTTGTCGAGGTCGATTTCTTTTTCATGCGTAGTGTCGAGCAAGGTATGCAAGGCTTCCAGTTGCTTTTCGGTGGCGATCTTGAATTCATCCGGAGCCATTTCAACCGGCTCTTTCTCTATCGTTTTTACCGGCGTCTTGTATATGTTGCGGCTGCCTCCTATATACCTCGATCCCATGGGAATATTGCCCAGCAAATCTTTTATATGCGTAGCAACAGAATATTTTTTTTCAACAGCGGTTCGCATGTCGGCGTTTTCTGCCAACATCACTTCTCCTTTTGCAATATCTATTGGCGTGTACCCAATAGGCTTTTCATGATAAACCAGGATGAAAGTGCCCCCAACTGGAACACCGGCTTTGTGTTGAATGCCAGGGTGTGATTGGATGAAATAGCCGAACTTCTGGAGCATCATCACATATACCCATCGCAACAGGTAATCCCTGTATAAAGTGTCTATTTGTTTCTGTATGCAAACAGCAATCAGTTGATCGATGTGCACCAATGTCTGGGCTCTTTCTGCAGAAAGGGCGCCTGCTGCATTGGTGATCTGTACCCTGATCCTTTCAGCGGTAGCAAGCATTGCAGTATACGCCGTATCGAAATGTGCCTGGTTGAAAGTTCCCAGCGTAAGCGTGAGTGTATCGGCCAGTTTACCCATGCTCAGCAACAAAGCAAAATATTGTGTGTATGCATTCTCATACATCGCCCTGTTATCGTAACTGTACATCATATACTCTGCCGCTGATATTCTTGCCGTACGGGCATAGTATTGTTCAAACTCATAACCCAGGGTACCGGGCTTCACTTTGAAAGAGGAATCGCATTTTTTGAGGAGCGGAAATTTGGGCGCAGCCGGTTGCACGTCTGCTGCGGCTTTTGTAATACTGATGTCGTAGTAATATTTTGCTTCCTTACATAAGGTGCAGGTAAGCTCGGCCGATAAAGTATCGTACAGAGCTTCCAGGTCCTGGAATTCACAATCGCATTGTAACTGCTCAGCGTATTGTTCAATGAGTTTCGATACGGTATCCATCTTACCCAATGACTCCAGCGAGGTTTTCAATGAATTGATATCGGCACTCAAAGCAATCACGTCGAATGGAAGACGATACTGGTTACGAATACCCAGGATGGTTCTCAGTGCAGTCTTGTAAGGCTGCCCGATATGTCCTTCTATCCGCAAAAAATTATACGGCTCCAGGTCGTAACGCAAAGGGTTTTTGGTATATTCGTCGTTCGCATATTCATCTGCATGATAGGAGAGTATCTCCCGGGCGCTGCTTTCCTGGCTGCGTTCCAGGCTCCATGCTTCGTATAACTTATCCTTGCCCTGTGCCACCTGATAATAAAAGGGAATAGATTTTTCTGCCAGTTCTATATTACCCAACCTGCTGGGTGTAATGCGTATGGAGGTATGGATGCTTCTTTTCACCAGCATTTCATATTCCAGTTTCCAGGAAGCGCCAAAACCGCCTTTTGCAGATAATGAAATGAAAAAATTTTGCAGCATCAATACCATTCTTTTGAACAACCATCGCAGACGAACGGTTTGTTTGCAATGACAACCGAGGATCGGGGAGGGGATGAAGTAAGTTCTGTATTGACTGGAAATGGCGCCTGCATCGTGAATGGCCAGGTCGAGCAATAAATGTAAACGGAACAGGTTGTGATCGGGTGAACACATGCTGATGATCTCCATACCTGTTTCCCTGAGTTCTTCATAAGCCAACACCAGATCGGAAAACAGGTCGTAATAATATTGCAGGTTGATCGCTTCTGTTTGATTGATGGTTGTATGCAAAAAGGCAAACTCTTGCGAGAATTTGGCAAAAGGGTTCGTGCCATACAAATCTTTCACCAGTGGCGATAATAATTTGTAGGTTTCAATAAACGCATTTTGCATACTGTCGATAAAAGCAGGGGTGAGTATTTTACGGTACTCTTCCAGCACTTGCCCCGATGATCGCAACTGGGTAGCAATGATATTGAACCGGTGCATCTTTAATATGGGCAGGGCGAGATAAGCAGCAGGTGTGCTTCCCGATGCTTGCTGGCTAAGCCATTTATCTGCCACGGCTTTGATAACTAGCAGGGGTTTGAACGTAATGGTGACTTCTTTCCCTTTGTCGTCGCAGGAATTGGGATTGCAGTTCTTGGCGTTCTCTTCCAGCAACTCCACGTATAACAACACTACCTTATCGGCCAGGTAAGCAGCTGTAAGCGATGTGGTTTTCTCTGCTACAGCCGATTCCACCAGCTCGTCCAGGTCGAACAGTTTCTTGCTCTTATCATCGGGCTTTATGTCTACAAAACGCTCGTAGTATTTTTGTTTGACCGGATCATAGGCTTTGTATTGCGTGTACGTGGTTTCCGGAAAAGAAACCAGGTATCCGTCTGATGTGACGCCGCAGCCTTTGGTAATGGTTAATTCGGTACCTGAAGTATTTGTTCTCGCTTCCAGTCCGCATACAATACCAATACCCAGCAGGTTGGTCCTGGTGATCCTTTCCTGCTCTTCCAGGTAACCAAACAGCTCATTCAGGTTGCCGGAGGTGAGCAATTGGTCGGGTACAAATTCCGGATAGTTGAATTGCGTTTGCTGCATAACTATTTCGTTTAAATGATGGTCTGGTTTAAATAAACACGGTTCTGATCATCTCCATCAATACAATCATGAAGCGTGGCTTTGGGGTAGACGCTCTTTAAATGGGAGAATTCATCCAACAGGTCTTTCAGTTGCTGGTGCAGGTCTTTTGCGTCGGGCGCTGCTTTTGCCAGTGCTTTCTGCCAGGCGCAATACAGTTTTTCAAATTGATCCAACTGCTTACCTGTTACCCAGCATATCTTCAATCCCAGGTGCGCGGGTATTTCCATGCGGATGGTGGTTTCTGCAAACCGCCTGAATTCGATGCCGGAGTTGGCCAGTCCTTTCTCTCCGTTCATTACAATGGTGAGGCGGAAAGAATAAGGGTCTTCCTCGCCGCAGAGTTTGCAATCGGGTGGAATACAGATTGACAATAAGGGATCGCCTTGGGGGAAGTCTTTACCGGGCTTGTTCCGTGGACGTAACAACAGATGTTCAACAACCAGTATTTTCTCTGCCAGCAACAGATCGTTCACAAAAGCAACGGTAGTATCGATATATGCTACGCCATCGGCCTTTTTGCTGAAAGGGGTGGGGTTCTCTGCGATGGGTTCTTTTTTGCCGTTCAGCAGCGTAAGTACCCACTGCTTGCTTTTTCGCACATCGTAACTGTTCTTATCTGTGAGATAACCGATGAAGGAATTGATTTCTTTTTTGGCTTTATTTACGGCATCTTCCCGGGAGTCGCTGCTGTAATCGGTTTTGCCAATTAAATACACCAGTCCGTTCTCATCTTCGAGTTGCCATTTCCGGCTGGTTATTTTTCCCTGCGCATCGGTTTCTTCGGCAAAAACAATATAATCGTCCAGCTCTTTGATACCCAATAATTGTTGTATTCTTTTCTTCAATCCGGCTATATTGTTATCGGTGCAGATATTGCCCGCGTCTTTATAGTTATAGGCTCTTGCCCTGTTGCTGCCGGTAACAGGTATTCGTTCAATGAAAGCGATCTTATCATTGATGAGTATTTTGTCGGCGATCTTTTTATTATCGGTATAAGAATACAACATCAGCGCATAATCGTTGAACTGTTCGCCGAACCTGGCCATCAGGTGGTCGAGGAAACGGTTGCGCCTGTTGAGGAAAACGGGTTCGGTTTCCGAGAGCGCTTGTAAGTTCGCAGCATCAATGGTGTATATTTCATCGATGCCGTCTACCAGGCTGGTGCCGATCGTTTTAGAGAAATAAGTACGGCTTACCTGGTGGTCTACAGAAAAAAGATCACTTACATGACGCAACTGTTCAAGATAATTCAGCAATAACTGTTCAAAGAACAACAGGTAAGCTTTGAGTTGCTGGGCTTGCGCCTTGCGTTGCAAAGAAACGTTGACCGGTAATTGCCGGTAACCCACACCATAGGTGGCGGGCAGTGAATATTGCAACGGGTAATAATCTCCCAACTCATAATAATGACCCGGAGGTACAGGTAAGTCATTATCGCCAATTGCAAATTTCGGCCGCTGGTGATGGCCTTCTATCACTTTCAACGTATCCTGCAATTCCAGTTTATCGGGTAAAAAGGGAAGTCCATTTTTAAATACCAGGAACTTGGAGCCTGTCAGATACAAACGCGGCTGGTATCCTTTATCTACGGGTAGTACCCATTGTTCTCCTTTTAACCGGTTGCCATCTTTATCGTAAGGCGACAAGATCAGGTTCCTTACAGCCAGCACGCCGGGGATATTCATCAATATGGCAATGATATCAGATGCATACAATGATTTTTTCAATTGGGTAGACGCTAATTGGTCGTCTTTAATAAACCCGCTGCCGAGGGGAGGGCCATTGAAGATGGTATCCACTGCGTAGCCCGCAGCGAGCATTTCCTTGAGGGAAAAGAATTGTATATCCGGACTGAAATATTGGTCTATCTGGTAATAGGCTTCGGCCAGTATCTTCTCAATATCGGCATCTGGCGTTACATCGAGATCGGCGCAGATGGCAATGTCTTCCGTTTCAACGGCATCGATGCTGCAAAAATCTTCGCAGAGGTTACGATGTGCCTGTAAAGCATTGGTAGCCTGCTGTAATGCAGTATCGGCCAATACTATTTTAGCAATGTATTTTCTCAGGATGCCCTGGCTGGTAGCATCACTGATGGCATTTTGCAAATCGGTAACGGTCAGCACTTTGCCATCAGCATCGCTGTTCAACCATACGGTGAAAGGAATATCCCGCATCACCATCGATTTGCCACCATTGATGATGGTAAACGTTGCATACAAAGGATTGCGCAACCCTTTGTACAGATCGGCCTGCGGAATGTTCAGGTTGTCTTTCTTGTTGCCCGAAATGAATTGTACATGGATGGTCATTCCCGCTTCGTGTTGCAATGCCAGGAGGAATGTTTTAGTAGCCGCGTCTTTCATCAACGCCTTGTAGGAAGGCAACCGCATTTCAATAGTAGCCGTTCCATTGTTTGCCGCGATATTGAATGGATACAATATTTTGCCACTGTTGAGATCGCCCAGTACAAGGTCATCTTCAAATTCCAATTGCACATCGTACATGCCTTTTATAATGATGGTATGCTCGGTGGCGGCATATTGCAATGCACTTTTTTTACAGTTGGCATAGAGAAACATATCATCGCACGGGCAACACATGCATTGCAGCCAGGCGTTCTTGATGCCGGGAATATCGATGAGCAGTTTTCTGTAATCGGCTACTGTCCAGGGATTCACCGTTAATATCTCCCGCGCTGTAAAGAAAGCCTGTTCGGCAGGATCCATTTTTTCGCCCGGCGGTGGCGCCAGCAGGTCTTTGATGTTCAAAGCGGTGCGATAACCCAGGTCGGTAATGGCATAGGAGAGTAGTTCGAGTATGGTAATGCCCGGGTCGTGGATATTGTAATCTGTCCAGTATTGACTGCCCAGCGATTCAATATAGTCTAGTCCCACTTGGCGCAGCAGCCGGTAGTCCTGGCCTGGCTCAAGTGTTGGGTTCTTTGCTATGGTAGTGTAATCTGCCATGTCTCAATCCTTTTCATGGGTTAGTTTGTTATACTCGTCTTTACAGATCGTTATCTTGTTTGTTGCCGTATCATCGGGTATTTGATGCACCAGGTGTTTGTCTGCCGGCACCGATACCAGGATGGATATGGCCATGGAAGCCGTTATCTCGTCTTCATCTGTAAGTGTTGCCTGGTTGTCTTCGGTGAGGTGATACATTTTTACATCGGTGATATAATCCACGTAATACTGGCTTTCAATAAAATTGATGAGCACCGATTTTTCTATTTTACCTCCAAAGCGTATATCATCTGCTTTACCATAAGCCCATGGGCTGAGCAATGCAGTAATGCTTTCTTTCAGCAAATTGCTGTAGTAGCTGAATTCATAACCGGAAAATAATTTCAGGTTGAACTCCAGCAACACATCTTCAAAAACAGGGTTACAAACATTCAACTGTACATGACAGGATATCCTTTTTTGCAGGAATTCTTTTACCTGGTCGAGCGTATCGGCATTGGTATAGGGTCGCAAAGGGTTGATGTCATTGCGGTTGACGAGATCGGGTATGGTGATCACTGTAACATGTCCGGGCGCTACTTCGTTGTAATCTTTGTTGATGTATTTGGTATGGTTCAGGCATTTAACGCGGTGTATTTCCGGAAAAGCTTCCAACACCAGCCGTTCATAATCCCAGATGGTAATGGCCCTGTCTTTATGCCGCAGCCTTTCATTCACCCGCATATAAAAATGAGTGCTGGTCTCCACCGGTTTGCCACCGAAAGAAGGGTAGGGCTGACTGATCTTTTTCACATCAGATACCGGGTCTTTCAATTTTGAAATGGTATTGGCCGGCAACGCATTGTTGAGAAAATCAGGCGCGTTGTGCTGGTCTGCAAAGCTGACCGCAGCTGCTTGCGCAGCAACATGTAAGAGCTTGCATACAGCAGCCGGTTTATTGGGCGGTGAAACCGATGCTTTCAGCCAAATTAATCCGGTTGGCATCATGGTGTGTTGCAGTGTGGCGTCTTCCGGTATCTGAAAGGAAATAATGCCCGACTGCCGGAGGCTCCTGGTTTGATCAACAACTGACTGTTCATCAAATGGTTTCCACTGGTTATTGCGCAAATAACTCCAATGGATCAATGTACCCGTAACAGAGAGGGTAGGATCGCTGGTGCCTTCCATTACCTGAAACAACACATTAACGCTTTGCTGTGGCTTCAGGTCTTTTAACCCAATGAAAAAAGAACCGTTATCTGCTATATGATCTTTGGTTTCTTCTGCGTGTGTGAATTGCGGAAGAAAATCAAGCGTTGCATTTTTGTTCAGGTAGGCGTGTTGCTCGCTTTCTCCAAAAGGATAAAGATGGAAATAGCGTGCTGTTCTTTCATTGTAAACCGCTTGATCTTGTTTGTTCAATTGGCTGTTGGTAGAAGCGGTATAGCTTGCATAGAGTGAGCTGATCATGGGGGTGTACGGTGCAACGGGTGGTTGATCGGTGATGGTAGGATTTTTGGCCAATTTAACCAGGTAAACGATCCTCTGATTTTGGTAAGCGTCGTTGCCCAAATCATTGTTCAGGCTCAATCTTAAGAAACCTTTATTACTGCTGCCGTTATAAGGTTGATAAGTATCTGCATAATCCACAATGGTTTCATCTGCCAATGGAATGGCTTTGCCACTTGCATTGGTAACTGCTACTTTTGCCGTGCTGCCATTGAAAATGGAAGTATCCAGGTCTTTGGTCCAGACACCTTTCGCCAGGTGTCTGAATGCTGCACCTGGCGCCGTGCCGGCGGGAAAAATGATCTGTGTGCCATTGGCCGGAAGATTTTTCCATTCAATATTCAATACAACGGCTGCATTCTTTTTACAGAATAATTCTTTATTACCAATGAATATTGAAGAGCCTGCTTTTGGCAAAGCGCCAAAAGGTTGAAAAGGTTTGGAAGTATCTACCAGTCCGGCATCATTGGCTACCGATAATTGTTTCAATCCGCTTTGACTATACGTACTGCTATTGCCAACGGATACGGACACTTTGATATCTTCTATTTTCAATCCACTCAGCGAATCGTAATAATAAAACATGTCATCGCCCTGGTTGAGATAAACTTTCACTACCGGCAGGTTACAATTGAATGAGCCGCCGTGAACAGCTGCCACATAATTGGTGATGGGCGGTTCATTGCCGTTCAACATAATATGAACGGTATAATAGGCTTTACCCGAACTGTTGGTGTTACAAAATATTTCATAGGTTTTGATCCGATACCACCCTTTGTCAGTAGTAGCGTAACATTCAAAGGCACCGGTTTCGGATATATCCTCGTAAGTGCCGCCGGCAAACTGCATGGTGAGGTCAATTGCCCGTTCCCCTTCCGTAAGGTAGAGGTAGTGCGAAGCAACTGCAAATCCCACTTGCGCCCGGGGCGTATCGATGGATTTCAGTTTGCCATCTGCGTAGGTCTTGATGAAAAACGGATGCCATTCTTTATTGAGCGATTTCAACTCTGCACCTTTTCCATCCTGTGAATTGGCTATGGCTGCCGCAAAGAGTCTTCCTTTGTTGTTGATCTTACCTGTCTTATCATCTGCATCGCCTTTGTACACATTCATCAATGCTGCGATGGACGCTTTATTGAATGCTGTGTCTTTATCGAGTGCGTAAAACAATTCTTTTCCCAAACTGTCTTTACCTGCTTTGAACAAACTGCCTTTGGCAAGCATGTATTCATTTGTCTGTTTGGCCAGTTCCATTACCAGGTGTACATGATCGGGTATTTCGGCCCTGGGCACGAGCGACAATACTTCCTTATAATAAAAGTCGAGATGGCGTTGGGTAAGTGTATTGATGCCTGCTTTGGCGTATTTGAACAGCTTCAGAAAAGTCAGGAACAAAGTATAATGTGGTGCATGACTGCTCCAGTTACTGAGGGTTTGTAACAACAAATGCTCTGCATCGCTGATGATACGGGTATAGGCTTTGAGGAACTGCTCGAAAATGCCGGTGAATAAATTATGATTCACCGCGTGGTGTATCTTCTGCCAGGGTTCCGTACCTGTTCCGAATATTTCTGTATTCGCAGCCAGACCGGCAGCCTGGTAATAATCATTGAGTGTGGCAGCACCATTCAGCCAGGCGGCTGATAGCTGGTCATTTGTGAGAATATGAGAAGGGTTTTCTACCTGTTTATTCAAAATGAACCAGCCGGGATAAGTTGTTTCTTTTACAAGACTGGCTATCGCTGCACCTTTGTACACTGCCAGCAGTTGGGTGAATTCATTTTGCAGCCTGGAACGTACCAGGTTTTGAATGGTTTCCTTCAATGGATTGCCATCGGGTAATTTTGCAGCCGCTGCATCTATCGCCACACATAAAGTAAGTATGCCACCGAATAACCCGTTGAAAGTTTCTTTCAGCAGATCGGCCTTCAGTTTGTTCTTATCGGCCCTGAGCACATCAAATTTTTCTTTGAAACTACGCCTGTATTCGTCTATGTCCTGTATGGCGGTGCTACCCAGCACGGCCGATATATCTGAGGTGAAAAAGGACTGCCAGTTGCCATTGGACTGGTTGGTGTTATCGAAATACTTGATCCATTGCGCGAACTGGCTGGCAAATACGATCCATTCTTTATAGTCGCGTTCTTCCACCAGCACATAGCCGTCTTTCAGGGCTTCGGGCATGCGTTGCTGCTGGCCGGTGCCATTTCGCTGTAAAGGATTTTTATTGTCGCAACTCATAATTTATCAGGCTATCTGTGTGTTGGTAGTCACCATTTGTAATTCAGTTCCTTCGTCTTTATAATAGGGGTAAACAAAATTGAACCTTGAGTTTGTAGCGCGCACCACATACTCAATTTTGATCAGCACCACGCCTTCTATTTTATCATCCATATCGAGTTCAATGTTTTTGGCATCGATCCTCGGTTCGAAATACAGTATGGCCGTTTGTATCCGGTCTTTCATGATGGTAACCGTTGTAGTGTTCAGCGGTTCGAACAATAGGTCTACCATATTGCAGCCGTATTTGGGTTCCATCACGCGTTCACCGATCGTGGTAGTGAGTAATATCTCCAGGCTTTTGCGGATGTCTTCCATTTTTTCCGTCATATCCACGCCTGCATTGCCTGCGTTGAAGTTGGGAGGGAAGCTCCATCCTTTGCCCAGGAAATCGTCGTTGATTGCTGTAATTGTTGCCATAATGTTGTTTTATCCTCCAATGATCACAGTAGGTGTACCCATGACTATAACGCCTCCGTGTGCTGTGGTATCTCCCTGTCTTGCTGCCGGCGCTCCGCCGATCATTACCGTAGCCGAACCTTGTACAATCGTATCAGGTGGTCCCACACAAGTGAGCATGTCGCCCACACGTGCAGCCGGCATGCCACCGATGAGCACAGTGGCACAGCCGGGGCCTGTTACAGGTCCGCCTACATGTGGCACCGGTCCGTTCATCATAGGACAGGTATGCATATCTCCGATCTTTGCTGCTGCTGGCATAATCATTCGTTTTAGTTGATCTGAACAATGGATCCTTTTACGGCTGTATTGCCGCCCGATGAAACTTCTGCACCGGAACCGCCCTGCACTTTCAATTGCGCATCGCTTTTAACCGTCGTATTCAGGCCCTGCGCCTGGAATTCGTTGGCAGCCTTTAAAGTCAGGTCTTTGATGCTTTCCAGCTTGATGCCGTTTTCATCCATGGTGAACTTATTGCCGTTCTGGTCTTCCATTTTGATGGTCTTATTTTCTTCCGATATGAATACTTTGTTTCCGCCGGGTGTTTCTATGCTGATTGTTTTTTTGTCGTCGTTGAAGATCATTTTCATGGCGCTGCGTGATACATATCCTTTCTCATTGTTTTGGTCACTTGCCTGGAGGGGAGCGGGTTTTTTACTGCTGTTGCACATACCCAGTATCACTGCGTGGCGCGGATCGTTGTTGATGAATCCCACAATCACTTCATCGCCAATTTCGGGGCGGAAAAACATGCCCCGCTTATCACCTGCATCCAAAGAGCACACGCGGCTCCATATCCCATCATCACCGGTATCGATCAGTGGCAAGCGTACCATGATCCGGTCTTCTCCGTCGGGATCGCTTTCGAGTTTGGTTACCACACCCAACTGCAATCCCTGTACGGCAGGCAATAGCGCGCCTGCCATCGGCTGTTGTACATCGTAGGTTTGTGCAAACCATTCGGGCTCTACACCAAATTGAAAAGTGGTGAGCCAGTTCCCTTTTTGTATTTCATGCCGCACACCGGTAACAAATAATTTTCCGTTGAACCGGTCGCCTGCGCCATTGACCTGGATGATCTTTCCGGGCAGCACAGCAGCCGTACCATCGGTGCTTACCCTGCCTCTTATTTTAGCCAGGCGGTGTTTCAATAGTTTGGCATTGGCCCATTGTTGCAGCTCCTGGTCAACCAGTTTGCCGCTGTGTTTCAACACATAATCATTGTCGCCAATAACACCTGCAAGTGTGTCGGCGCTGATATTACCTGCTTGGGGCACACCAGCATCTGCGGCTTCTATACCATCTACCAGGCTTTGTTGCGATGGGTCCCAGGCCGTTGCTTTGACGCCTTTTAACTGGAAGCGGGCGTCGATCTCAGCATCCAGGTCGTGCACGGTAGCGCCGTATTGCACAGTAAGTACGGCATCACCGGAGAAATTGGGTTTGGCAATAGTGATCTTGCCATCGTTGGGGATGCATAAAAGACCATTGGCATCTGCGCGGCACATGATGAAGTCCCAATCGGTTGTATTGTATTGTACCAGTTCTTTATGTTGCAGGTTGGTAGCGCTTACGTCTTTATCCAGTTGATGTGCGCCGATCAGTTGTTCCATCACATCACTGTCTTTGCTGTCCTTGAAATATTTACTCTTACTGGTCACAGTCATCTTAACAGCTTTGTCTTTGCATTCTATCACCAATACCGAACTCGTCTTCCGCACTTTGATGCCATGTTTGATAACGATGCCTTTGAAAATCGTTTTCTCATCACTCCGGTAACCGGCCTTGATCTCGATCTCTTTGCCCGGTTCAAAATCGGGCGTGTTACTGATGGCGAAGGTTTCTTTCGAAGGTTCTCCGTCTACCAGTATGATGGTAGCAACGGGTATGCGGTTGATCTCTTTATTGACTGCGATGGCCATCACCTGATAAGTCCTGGACACCGCATTGCCGCCCGATAGGATGGTAAATGTGCATACGCTTTTGGATGCTTCAGATGGTATGGTCCTTTCGTTGGGCATTAAACGCTGTTTTTATCAATAGGGGGGAAGAATAATTGTTGGCCTTGTTGCAGGTTCCTGAAATCGACCAGGTTGTTCACCCTGGCTACCTGCATATAATATTTTGAATCGCCGTAAACCAGGTAACACAGCCATGGCAAAGTCTCGCCGCTTTTTACCACGCGGTAATGTGTGATATCGGGAGAGTGTGCATTTTCTGTTGCCACGCGCAACTGCTCATCGATACTGCCTTTGAATGTGGTCTTGCATACGGCGCGAATGGGTGATCCATTAGAATTGAATAATTTGAAATTGATGGTCAATGCCGTACAACGTCCTTTGAATATAAAAGTACCCCATATCACTTTGAAGAACCTGGGCTCGTGTGAATCGCTGTCGTATTCCAGCAGGAGTTTTTTGAATGCTTCCACATCATCGTGTATACTCTCTTTTGGATTATTATCGATGATACCGGTGCAATCGAACAGAAATTCGAAAGACATTTCATCCGGCTTCTTGAAATTGAAACGCTGGTGTGCTGTACTCGTACCATGTCCTTGTCCTTCCGTAAACTCCACTTTATAATCCAGCGAATAATTCTCCGGATTGATCATGGCTTTAAAAGGATTGCCCGGATCATTCACTTTGTGACTATCTGCATAATCCTGGTTATTGTACGCTATGATCTGAACTTTTTCGAGCATGTTGTTATCTTTCTTTCTTGTTCTGTATGATGTCGAGCACTTGTTCCACACATTGCGACACGATACCGTCCAGGTCTGTTTTTGCCCCGCCACCTTGTGCAGCCGGTGGTTGAACCGTTTCCTCTGCCTGCGGATTCGGGTTGTTGACCGTTGCTTTGATAACCAGTTCTCTTATTTCAATGGGCATGAGCAGTACTATTGAATGGTGAAATAACTATAACAGAGATCCAGGGTTTCCACTACCACGGTATTTTCCTGTGCATTAAAATCCGATACCGACCATTTCTTGGGCCATGCATTGAATATATTCCATGTTTTAAGTGGCTGGTGTTGTTCATTGAGCAGCATGATGCTGATCTGTACCGGATCGAACTGCCTGTCGCGAAAGGCTTTGATGCACCAATTGATCACATCCGAATCGGTGAGCATGCCTCTTTTCAATGACAGGTCGGGGTACTTGGTACGCACCGGCAACTTATGTTCATAGCGGTTCTCGCCACCTTCTTTGAATGATTCGGTGTCGTATTCAACGGTGAGTCCGCTGACCGACTGGAACCGGGTGTCGTTGTCGTTACCAACGCCAATGAACTCAACCTTGAAATGGAACCCCACCGGTGGATAATATCCGCCTGCCGATGTATCAGCCATGGCTTGTTCTTTTACCTGTTAAACAATGATCGCTGTTTTACATCAGCACATCCAACCCTTCATGCGCGAGTTCCAGGGTTTCAATGGCCACTTCATTACCATCGGCTTTGAGATCGCTTGCCTGTATTTTTACCGGGAAGGCGTTGATCACTTTCCAGGTAATAACAGGGTCGTGGTTCTCATTGAGCAGGCTGATGGTTACATCGCGGCGCTCTACTTTGTTGAGGTTGACCGTATTGATCCATTTGTAATATTCTTTATCACCCTCGAACGTGCCGCGTTTCAGCGTGATGTTGCTGAACTTGTGCAGGCCGGGCATTTTGATCTTGGAATAAGTAGGACTGGAGCCTTCCCGGTATTCGATGGCTTCGATCTGCTTATCGAGTCCCGTAGCTTCCGAAAAGCCGATGCGTGAGCCACCCCATTCTACACGGAAATGGAATTTTGGTATAGGGTATGTGTTTGCTGTTGCCATTGTTTTGATTTTTAAATTTTATGGATGAGGGTTAGCTTTTGGCCATCATTTGACTGAAGCGGAGGATAATGAATTCTGCGGGTCTTACTACAGCCATACCTATTTCAACGATCATACGGCCTTCCAGTATATCCTGCGCAGTCATGGTCCTGTTCAGTCCCACCGCTACATAAAAAGCATCGGATGGTTTGGCACCCTGTAATGCACCGGCCCTCCATTGCAGGGTGAGGAAATTCTCCAGCATACCCTGTACTTTGGCCCAGGTATTGGCATCATTGGGTTCGAACACAAAAGTGCCGGAAGCCAGCTTGCTGCTGATCTCTACCATGATGCAGAATCGCCTTACATTGATATAACGCCATTCATTGTCGTTACCGGCCAGGGTACGTGCACCCCATACCAATATGCCTTTCCCGGTGAACGCCCTGATCACATTGATCGATTTGCCTGCAACAGGATCTACGTTCAATGCTGCCTGGTCTACTGCATTGACCAGCTTGGTAAGTCCGTTCACCATTTGCAAGCCTACATTTGCAGGTGCTTTCCAAACACCGCGCAGGTTGTCTACATTGGCGTATACGCCAACCATGGCTGCACAGGGCGGGAGTACAACCCCCAGCTTATCTATCTCCACTTTTACCAATGTTTTTTGTTCTGCATTCAGGCTGGCGTAAGTTTTAGTGACTGCTGGCTCGCCTGCATCGGTGAAATTTCCGTCGTTGTTTAAGTCCTGTTGCAGCGTTATGGTTAAGCTACTTTCATCGGTAAGATTGTATTTGTAACTAACGGCCGATCTCAGGAAAGGATGGTAAGCCGCTCCATATTTCAGGTTATCAGTCAAACTCGCAGCATTCCTCAGTGTATCTGTATCATCATTGTAACAGTCCATCACCACAAAGCGGTCCTGCAAAGTAGCAGCCTGTAACAATGCCTGGCTGTATATATTGTAAGCATCATCTGCAGTGCTCAATTTGGCAGCTTGCGGGAAAACGGTCAGCGTAGGTTCATCATACCGTTTGGCCATCTCCAGTCCCGCCAGCAAGTTGTTCTTGGTTACAGAGCCCTCTGTTGTTTTGCCTACACTGATGATATAGCAAGGGCCACCACCATTGGTAAAATACAATTGCATGTGGTAGTACATCGTATGAATGCTTGGCGTAACTACCGAAGCAGTGATTGATCTGCTTACCAGCTTGGAATAAACAGCCGCTCCGCCGGTAAACGTTTCAGAAATACTGATGGTGAGGTGTTCCGTGGGGCCCGTTCCGAAATAAGTGATGTATTCCAGTAATGATTCAATGCGTTTTGCCTCCGACACTGCCACATCGCCGCCACCGGGATTGATGGTAATAGTGGGCAAAGGCGCATTAGCCAATCCTGCTTTTTCAGTGTAACCAATGAATACCGGGATGGCCGTTTCAACTTCCGCTACGGATGGCGGAAACTTCGATATCTCTTCTATGTAGACACCGGGTGTTTTGTAAGATGTTGCCATGTTTTAATTGTTTTTATGAAGTATTGGTATTAGTAATTCAGGTGTTTTTCTGCACAGTAATAATGATCGCTTCCCTGTATGATGGTGCTTAACCTGTCTGTAGGAGGATTGGGAATGGGGGAGATATTTCCCAGGGAGGCCGATTCTAAAAAGAGACTGTTCAATGGCTGCTCTTTGAATGGAATGGGAACTGAAGAAGTAAATACGGTACTCGCCGGCACATTGTTAAACGTGTATACAGACGCGTTGTCTTTGATGGCTGTTACATCGCCGGAGCGCGCAATGTATTTCCAGATGGCTGAACGGTTGGCGAAACGAATGCTGTATGTAGACTGTTTGGGCAAGCCGGTAGCATCGAACCAGGAAAAATCATTGGCAGCCGGCAGGTTGTTGAACAGTTCCACCATGCCAAAACAGTTTTGCAGTATCGCTTCTTTATCATGATAAACCAAAATGCTGCTGCCATTGACTTCTATCCTGTATTTGCCATTCTTCAGCAGGCTCAGGTCAACCGGGACAGTTGGTTGTGCAGTTGGGTAGTGGATCGTACTGGTGGTGAGTAAATTATCGTATGCACTGGTAGCCGTGTTGAGTGTATAGATATGGATGGTAAAGTCTGTATTAGCTGTACCATGAAATAAATAAGTATCCCCTGCTAACGATATACCATCGCCATTGTTCACGTACTGCGCCGTTCCTTTGGGCTGCCAGTAACCAGGGTTGGATGTGTCATGGATATTGCTGCTGCTGCTCGATTTGATCGCTTCGTAATGATTACCCATGGCATCGCCTGCCAAAGCGCCAACAGGGTAATTGTTGGCACTGTTGTATTGCGCAACAGCAGTATTTAAATATAAACTGGTACCCACTTTCGTTTGGTTGAGGTTGGTGAAATAAAAACGGGTAGCATCGAAAGGATGAAAATTGATATTGGTATAATTGGCAAAACGAACGTTGTTGATATTAACATAAAAGCAAAGTTTTAATGAGGAATTGGGTACAATAATAGGTTTACCGGTATCGTCTGTTTTGATCAACAGGATCAATTTGTTGCCAATGCTTTTGTACAGCATATCATGCCCTTTGAGGGCATCAGCCGTATCGCGACTAGGTACAAAATCCAGATCGGGACACCGCAGATCGTTGTAATAGTCGTGCAGCATTTCAACCTTCAGCAGTATGGCGTATTTGAGCAACATAGTGGCTGCTATTTATAGTTCTGTGGTATTGAAATATCGATCTCCTGTATGAAACCACTTTCATACTCAATGGCATTTTCATCTATCACTACCTGTCTTATTTTATATACTACCGAAGGCAGGTACTTACCACCGATCACACTCCACAACTGGTTGATCTGTTCAAAATTGAGGTTGTACAGGTCAACGATCAGTTTCTGAATACGGCCGTCGAGATTGGGGTTGCTGGCAGGGGTGAATACATGCTGCTGTTGGAAAAACTGTATGATATATGCCAGCCATTTGAGCGAATCGCTGTAATCGGCCCGGTTGATGGCGAACAGCACATAGAGGTTCAAATAGAGTGGGGGATTCTTATAGGTTACCTGCGTATCGGATTTGAGGTAATTATCCTGTTGCTTGGTAATACGGTCTTCTTCTACATTGATCAGTGAAAGAATGGCTTTCCCGGTAAGTGTGTTGGTGCCGCTGGTATCGTTGTCAGACACTTTGCCTATATTACCCAGCACAAGGCGCTGGTCTGTAGTAACACCCAGCTTTTGCGATAGGTAACCGTTGAGTTCTTCGCTAAGGAATTTAAACGTTTCGGCAATCATAAGGATATTGGATTTTACCAGGATACTACGATAGCAATATCCTGCGCCTTTTATTTTTTTTTAAGCTGCTTCTCTGAAACGTTGAAATAGAAAGAGGGGAAATCCAGACGAAMGGGGTACTTAACGGGCACTAAAGTAGAAAAACAATTCTGTATTTTTTACCTGAATCTGAAGAAAAAAACACTGAATTTTTCTGTCCAAAACACCG